>Ga0098040_1000753_pt1 | contig 14609 bp, 9 predicted proteins | sample 7_EtaG_FD_75065 | JGI IMG/M metagenome (GOLD analysis project Ga0098040, IMG submission 75065) | Marine viral communities from the Subarctic Pacific Ocean - 7_ETSP_OMZ_AT15161 metaG | ecosystem: Environmental > Aquatic > Marine > Oceanic | place: Pacific Ocean | collected 2015-01-08
GAGTCTGACGACAGAAGGATTAAAGTCTTAAAAAAGTATAATAGCAACAAGCTTATTAAGAATAACGATTAAAAAACTATGTAATTCAAAAAAAAATTACACAAAACTTATAAAGACTAATAATATATATAAATATTGATCATCAACGTATAATGCACGAAGGGCCCTTTTATGTTAAAGAAGATTTGTTTTTCGCCAAAAAATGTAATAGAAACGCATGACAAGCAAGAAGTGCTTGTTAATAACGATCTAGTTGCAAGGATGACTAAGTTGGCGAATAACCTTAGGGCAATTTCTCCAAAGTCGGATGATTTTTTATATTTCTCTATTATATTTTTAAAATCAGCAGAAGCAGCACTTTTAGATGAGAAGGGTCTTCCGAAAAAGGTCGCAAACGGAGAAACCGCTTGGGGCTTTTTTGATGAAGAGTGGAAATGGCACGGAAATACTCAGCCTCATAGAAATAACAATAGAGATATTTTCCCAGAATCAGAATTAAAGAAGGCGGCAGCCTCTTGGGTCGGTCTGCCTTTGTGTAAGGACCATGAGTCAAGTTCCGTAGATGGAATACGCGGCATAATTCTCGATACACACTATGATGAGAAATATAAGCAAATTATAGGACTTTGCGCTTTAGACAAAGTTAACTATCCGGATTTGGCGAGAAAAGTAGAGACTGGACTGGTTAGGTATGGCTCTATGGGAACTGCCGTAGAGACATCTGTTTGTTCTGAATGTTTAAATAAAGCTACGACACAAGAAGAGTATTGTGCTCATATTTTAAACAAAACAGCGCATGGAGAAATAAATGTTGGGTTAAAGCCTATAGAGTATAGTTTGGTGGTGCAGCCAGCCGAGCCTGGCGCAGTATTGTTAAAGTGTATAGCATCTTTGACAGATTACAGAGATGAATTTATAAATTATGGCGTAGATAATGTAGAAAGCATGTTGGGCAAATTAAGTTTGCCGCAAGCAAAACATTTAGAAAAAATAATGAAAACTGCTTGTGGTGAAAATGGCTGCTCAATAGGGCAAAGACAAGATATAGTTTCTAGTTTTCTTGATAACAATGGATTGTTAAAAACATCTACAGATGATTTTACAGATATGTCTCAAAAAGATAGAAATACTGCAGAAACTATAAATGCAGTTAGTCAGGCGGCCAATGTTGTAACTGACCCTGGAGTGCCTCAAAATATAAAAAGCGTTATAAGCAACCTTATAAGCAGACTGGATCAGTCTAAAACTTCAACTCAACGCGTTACAGGTTACGAAGACCAAGAAGGCACAAGTCTTCCTGGGGATGTTAAAGATTATAGTGGAAATACTAGAATGAATATGTTTGGAAGTGGGGGAGATGAATTCCCTGGTCCAGATTTTTCTGAGAAAGATTTATTAAACCAAACCCCTCCTATGGGAGGAGGGGAGCCCTTAGTAGGATTTGCTTCTGAAGAGGGCAAGCTCGCCGCCAAAACGGCAAGCGACAATAATTACGTAGACGACAAGTCAATTAATTCATTAGTGGAGGATATTATGAACGAGTCAAGATTAAGAAAAAGAGCTGAGTTACGTCGTCGTATTGCTTATTATCAAGGCGGCGACAATGTTAGCGACAAGAATTGGAGAGAGCCCAGTGGGTTCAAGAGCGAAAATTATACAAACACAAGGGACAAGCAAGATAAGCAAATGCTTGGAACATATGAGTTCAATCAGCAAGAAAGCCAAGATCTCGCGGCGAAAGAAAAGCTGAGCCGAGCGCAGCTTCAGGACAGAAGAATGCGTCGTGTTGCGTATATGCAGGGCAGAGCAGAAGGGGTTGAGCCAAGTGTCTTTAAGTCTGAAGACTATAAGAAGTATAGAGACAATATGGACAAGCAAATGCTGCAAGGCAAGTCTATGGGTGGACCCTCGGGATCATTCCCTGGAGATGAAGGAGTAAAAGAAGGCTTAAAGAGAGCTTCGTATGACCGTGGCGGATTTACCAAGTCTGCATATAATGGCCCTTCGTTAAGTACAAGATTTAGTGTTCGACGCAATCCAAATGGATCTGTAGATCACTACGGAAGTACTTTTGAAGTTTTTGCCGGAAATAAGCGTGTTCTTGCCGCAACTGCTGGAGAAATTTACGGAACCGAACTTCCTGCTAATTGGGCATGGCTAAACAGCCAAACTTATGGGCAAGAAGTTTGCAAGCAAATTCGTGCTAGCGGACTTCCTAGTGTTGCAAGGCTTCTTAAGTCTGCACAGGCAGGGCCACCTCCGGGACCTCCGATGGACGGACCACCTCCGGGAGCCGATATGGGCGGACCACCTCCGGGAGCCGATATGGGCGGACCACCTCCGGGACCTCCGGGGCCGCCGATGGACGATATGGGGCCGCCGATGGACGATATGGGACCACCGATGGATGGGCCCCCAGGAGAGGACGAAGAGGCAGAAGAGACTCCGTCAGAGGCCATTGAGGGCCGCTTAACAGAGATGGAGCAACTCCTTAGCGAAGTAAGAGATCTTGTTGGACAACTTGAAGATGAAAGTCTTGCAGATGTTGATGTAAATGTATTTACAGGTAAGGACAAAAATGAGCCTGGAGCAGAAGCGGGCGGCGCTGAAGGAGAAATGCTCGCATTGTCTTCTCAGGTCTCTAATGAGCTTAAAAAGGTTTTTGCTCAACTTGACGAATCTGCCGACGAGCTTTCAATGGTTGCGGAGACATATGATAATATTTCTAAACTCTCTAGAGGCCAAAGATCCCGATTTGTTAAGCTTGCCTCTGATGCAGTTAAGGATGCAGATAGTGTAATTGGAGAAACAAAGGCTCTAGTTAGAGTTGCTAATTCTTCTGGATTGAAAAAGTTTGCACAGAGTAGAGCCGCAAGAAGGAGCGGCAGACCTAGCCAAAGAAGAGTTGCCACCAAAGCTGCTCCCAGCCAAACAGGACAAGTTAACACTCTTGTGTCCGAAGCAATGACGCTTAGAAGAAACAGAAGAGGCGCTATTTTAAAGCAGGCAGAAGGAAGAATTCTTTCGCAAAGAGCCGCAAAGAGATCGGCTTTGCTTAGAAATGCAAATCAGAAAGCTACCACAAGGACTGCGGTTAGACAGCAAAGGGTTGCTAGTCCAGCGCCGACTCGTCCCAATGTTGCTCCAAATGTAGTAAAGAATGCCGCTCAAACCTCTGAGGTTCAGAAGGCATTGTCTAATAAGCTAAATGCAAAGAGAGCAGATGAGGAGAGAGAGTCGTACAGAATTAAGTTGCGTAGAGCTTATGATGTTGGGCTAGAGATGCAAAATAAGGGTCTCTTGGTACAGACGAAGACAGCGCTTGATAAGCAGGTTGATGAGATAATGTCCTTTGATGATAGAGCTTTTGAAGCGTTCAAGAGAAGCATTGGAAATGCTAGACCAGTTAGAAACATGAAAGTTGCTTCCGATTTAGGTGGAATTAATATTGGAGTTGAATCAGACGCCAATACTCAGCCTAGCGCAACCAATACCGTAGATGTTTTAACATCTATGTGGGAATAGGTGGCAACAATGTATAGCATGAGAGAAAATGGAGATTCTATTGCCCATGAGTTTTTAAAACTCTTGGGTGATTCCCCCAGCTTCCAAAAGGAAGCTGGGATCATGGACGCCGCAAGGTCAGCAGCAGAGTCAATGGGCCAGCAATCAGGTGGCAATGTTGGCGCGGATTCTGTTAAACAGGCTCAAGGTGTACTTGGGGTTGAGCAAGATGGAGTTATGGGACCACAAACTGAGGCTGCTTTAAAGCAGTGGCAGCAGAATAATGGCTTAACTGCAGATGGTGTGTTAGGCCCGCAAACTCTTGAGGCTATGGGGATTGGGCAAAACAGCGCTGGTCAAAGCATCCAGGATGCGGCTGCAGCCGCTGGGGGTGTGGCGAAGAGTGTTGGACAGACCGTTCAAAACGCTGCAAATGCCGCAGCTAACTGGGGAAACTGGGCGAATGATGGTCAGACTGATTATTTGGCTGACGATAAGGTTGCAGGCTTATTTGTTGCACCAGGAACAAAAAAGCAGAGTGGAAATATGAACATGCTTGATGATCAGATAAAGAGCCACGCATTCGTTAAGAGCATAGCGATAGTTGCTTCAGAGCTTAACAGAAGAGGTCTTACAAAAGAGGCTCATTATATTTTAGATTCTGTAGCCAAAGATCAAACAAGAGCGTTTTTGAGCAATGTTTTCTCTACAGCCACAGTTCTTAGCAAGAGGGGTTTGGCAAAAGAGGCACATTATCTATTAGATTCTGTTATGAAGGCTAAAAAGAGAGCACAAAGAGTCCCTCAAAGGCTCGCTCCAAAGACTGCCAATCATCATATTGTAAATGGTCTGAATAAGATTGCACATAGCTTGCGCTCTAAAGGTGAAAACTTCGCGGCAGATGTAGTTAATGCAACTACTCTTAGTATAGTGACTGACCTTAAGAAAGAAGCTGCAAAAAAAGGCAACATTTCTAGAACCTTGTTAAAGATGGCTAGAGAGTTTGATAGAAGCGGAGATACTTTCGCCGGAGATATGGTGAGAACTACCTTGCTTAATCTTCAGAAGTAAAAGATAGTATTTTTGTTTTCTATTGAAAGAATTTCTATACTATTAATAGTAAAATAAAAGGGAGGAAGAGATTCCTCCCTTTTTTATATTTATATTTATTTATAATAGCGGAGATTAAAGTTGTTAAAAGTAATTCATACTGGAAATGCAATGCCAATGAGTTTGCCTGTTGATCCAACGGCAGAATTTGAGCCGGGGATGTTCGCCCAGCTTGGTTTGATAGGAAATGATATCGTTGGAAGTGTCAGCGACGGAACAGCTCCATTGGGGATTATTGATGACGTTAGAACGACTGCGTTTACCAAAGCTCAAGTAGATGAAGTTGTGGTGGCAACAGCACAGGCTATAGAGGTAAATTCTAATGGGTATCGTGTAAACACAGAAGATTTGACTGGCATATTAGAATTTCCAAATATTGTAGAAGATAGCTTTACATCTACAATCTCTGTAGTTTTAAATACAGTAAATGGGGTTGTAACAATTCCTGCCGGAACTGTTTTAAATCATGATTCGGATGGTGATGGCGACTATGATAGCTTTAGAGTTATAGTTAATTATATATACAGAGTTGCCGGAACTCCTGGAGATGATACTACAGTTGGCAGCGGAAGAATAACTTTGCACTATCAACGAGGCATTTATGCTACAGATCAGTTTGATACAACTCAAGTATATCCTGTAAACGCTACTCTTTACGTTGGATTAGATGGAAAGATTACCTCTAAGCAGCCTACAGCGAATCATCCTGGTGTGGCGGTTTGTACGGGACCCCCATCTGCATCGATAGGAACTATAGAATTCATGTTGCTGTAAACTACTAATTTTTTAAATTGTGTTGATTAATATATATTATGGAGAATACAAATAATGTTTAATTCTTGGTCCAAAGAAGATATATCTCATTTCGAAAAAAGTGAAGTTATGCAAGAATTCGAAAAAAGAGTTATAGAGAATTTGCATAGATTAGCTATTTTGAATAAAAAAGCCCAAGCTGAGGGAGCTGCTGAATTAAAGGAAGTAGAGAATCAGGCTAATGAGACTGCAGAGGCCCTGAAGGGTGTTGCAGAGGAGCAGGCGAAGCTTAACCCTGCTGATGATGATCCAGAAAAGACAGATGAAACTGCAGAAGACGGCTTAGCCGACAAGAGTGCTGTTGTAGAAGAGCTTAGAGAGATGATTAAGGCGGCGATGTCAAATAATAATATTAAGCTGGCTTATAAAATAGAGCGCACTATTGACGAGATTTTGGAGCAAAGCGTAAAATGCGAATTGTAAAAAATTCAGAAGCAAGCCTGTTTGATAACTATGTAGCTACAATGCTGCAATTTGATAACAAAAGAAATAATCAATTTTTGGTGAAAACTGCCGGGGATCGTGTCTCATTCTTTAGGAAGCTTCTCGGCATTGGTGATGATGTTGTTGATATTGGAAACAGATCTGCGAGATATGGAGATAAGGCGCTTGACGCAGAGAGGGCTGCCAAAGTTGGCGTAGATGCAACAGAGGCGGTTTCTAGAAGCGGTATAGATATTGCTGAAGTATTTGTAGATGGAGCAGCGGGCGCAAAGGCTTTAGCGTTTGACATTCAGACTTCAGCAAGACAACTGCAGCAAGATGGTAGAAATATTTCTAACTTAGAAGAGTTTTTGCATCAAGAAATTAGAAACAGTCCGCATGTTACTGCTGCCGGAAAGGCTAATCCAGATGATATTATAAGGTATTTGAGTGGCGAAGAGGTTCGGGCGGCAGTGCGTAGTAGCACAGAAGTGGTGCGCGCCATGGGCCTGCTCGATGATGTTCAGGCCGATGCTCTGCTCAGAGGCGAGCACATTCCCGCCGGAGGAGGCCTTACGCCCGTGAATCAAGGACAGAGGTTGTCCACATCCGATATGCATGCAGATGATATGGCGTTGCTTGCAGAAAGAGGCTTTTTGCCTAATAAACGCTATGTGTGGGATGACAAGCTTAGGGGCTGGGTAGAGCTTGGCGCAGACGGCAGAACGGCAGTGCCAGGAAGTCAGCACATTATAAGAGCAGAAGAGGGAAGGCGTCTTTTAACTGTTGATGAGGTTACAGATTGGGTAAATGCGACGAGGGGAGTGCAGGATCGGGTACCCCGGCAAACTATCGATGTTGTGGATGTTGTGAACACGCCGACTCACAGGGCTTTAACAAACGGTGATTATAGAGGATTCAGCGATATTGCAGGAAATATGCACTCTTCTCCCGCCTGGAGAAGACTGACTGCTGAGCAGCGTCAAGCTGCAGATTATTTCATAAGACAGGGCGCAGAACTATCAGATTCGACTAGAAAACTTGTCGCTGCAGGCGAGCGTGTTAGAAGCGTTCGTAGTCAAGCGGAACTTGATCGTGCCATTGCCGAGTTTGCAGAAGCTGCTGCAGATCTTCAGCGGAAGCAGCAATATTATGGACGAGCCTATGAGGATGCCCGCCGGCAAGGATTAGAGGCTGCTCTGCCACATATTGCTCACATGGAATCCGTCGTCGGCCGGTATGCCGATGAAGCAGCTGAAGTTATTCGGATTGAAAGAGAGGCTCTTAATGCAGAACGCGCTGCACATAATGGCAGGGTTGATGATTTTAATAATGCACAGCGAGCGGGCGAAAGTGGTCTTGCAGAAAGATTGGCTAAGCTTGAAGCAGATGAAGTTGCACTCAAAGCAAGGCAGGAAAAACTTGTAGCAGATGAAGCTGCACTCGAAGCGCAAAGGGCTGCAGATGCAGCTGCTCCACGGCCAACGGGCGGCGAACCAGATCCTAAGTCGGTTCGTGGTCAGACCAATGCCGCATCAGAAGGGGCGGTCGATGATCTGGCTGCCGCCAAACGCACCTTAGAAGAGGCTCATATCGCCAATGGAAAAACTCCTGCACAAGCTAGGGCATTGGCAGATGAAGCGTTTCAAGTTGCAGGGGCACGATCAGGGCTGTCTGGAACGACTAAGCTTGCATTAGCTGGTGCTGGCGCATGGGGAGGATGGAAGTGGGGAGTGTGGGGCAAGCTCGCAGCGCTTCTTGGCATAGGCATTGGAGGATACGCTCTTTACAACTATCTTTCTGATGATGAAGAAGATTCTAGCGGAGCAACAGGCGGCGGCGGTCCAGGCGGCGGCAGCGGGGGAGGAAGAAGAGATTACGGTCATCGAGTTGCAGATCCTACGACGGGTGAGCCTACCACTGTTTCGAGAATATATCAACAGGGACGGTGGGAAGATCTTAATACTCTGTTGAATAACAGCCCTGGAGACATCGCTCTTCATGATGCTGTTAGAAGCGCATATGGAAAATCTTATAAGGTTGAATTGCCAGGGCCATTTGACGGTGAGGGTCAGGATCTTAGATATGCATTTATAAATAGAACACTTGGTGCCAGAGGGCCTATAGACAGAGAGGGGCTTAATAGATCCGCTTTAATTGAGCTGGTTTATTCTTCTCTTATGGACCCTCAAACTGGTGGAGCACAATATGATCACTACCTTACAAAGGTGACAAAAAATCCAATAACAAGAAGGCCAAATGCACAAATGGCCTTGAACGAAGCATTTGAGGAAGTTATGGGCAAAGGACTTTATGAGAGAGGACTCTTCGGAGGGACAGGTCCCGGAAGAAGAAGAACCAGAAGAGATATGGCGGGAAGAAGCTTAAACGCAGGCCCAGGATATGCTGGAGCCCCTGCTCAAGATATGAGCAGAGCAGAGCGCGGAGCGCTCCGTCGCAGATATAATAGAACGGCAGAAGATGAAAGCCGCTTTGATGAGATTAAGAAATTCACAGAGTTATCAATGAATTCTATTAATAATGATGATACATCTGAGTTCTTTAACAAGAAAGCAGATAAATTTTCCAATTCCTATTACAAAGATGCAGTAAATGGTCTAAGTGGTGGAGATGAGGAGTTAAAGTCTTATTATACTGGGCTGGGAAGACTGTATAACAAGAAGCGTAAGAAACCAAAGGCTGATTACGATAAACTGTACGACGTGTCCGAAGGGACAGGAGTTGATTTGATACATGCCGCACATCCAAAAGCAATTGTTGTTTTAGATTCGATTGGACGAGGCGGATTAGTAGAGAATGGACTTGAACAAAAACGTCAAACACATGGTGTGGCTTTAAGTACACCGACTGGTAATTTTAGAGCAAATTACGCGTGGTTACGCGATGCTTTGAATAAAACAAGTAAATAGCCCTGGTTGTTGACTTTACAATTAGGTTAAAAACCAATTTAAGATGATAAATTCATGGTGAGTTTATCAAAAATATTAATTTAAATAAGGAGAAAAAAAATGGCTCTTGTATTATTAAATCCCGGCCTTAGACCATTAGGGCAGTTTGATATGGAAGACGATAATGCCACCAATATGTCGGGTGGCGAATATGTAGAACTTACAACTATTGACGTTTCGAGCGAGGCTGGCGCTGAAGCTTATGCTGCAGATGTTGGCACAGGCGGTAGCGGCACTGGTATCATTCAGGGTTCTGCCGGAGACAATGTTCACTTTGCGCTTGCTCAGCGTGCGCAGTCAAAAGTAGTTTATGATGGCACAACAGTAGCACAGGCCGGTGCATACAATCTTGGCGGATTGTGTGATGAAGGTACTGATGACTACGGTACTTTGTTTGGTCAAGGAATTGGCGGAACTGCTGGTGGCGGAACCGGCCTTGGAACACTAAGCACTCGTGGCGTTGTAACTCTTGGACCAAGAACAAGCTTTGGATCTGGAAAGGTAACTGTATGGCACCAACAGGGTCTGTATGGTATTACTTCGGATGCATTTAGCGCAGCAAGTGCTCCAGCTGCAACAACTGATTTAAACACTGCTCTGTATTCAGACAGTGCTGATACTACTGCATCTAATCTTGGAAAGTGGACTACAGATTCAACTTTGGCTGCTGGCTCGGAAGAGTCTGGTCAACTTGGAATTAACGTAGGATTCCAGAGAGATAGATCTCTCGTCTCAACAACGTCGTCAGCAGTGGGTGCTACAGCGACAAATGAACACATGGTAGTTTTCTACCTTGGCAACGCAGCGGTATAGGAGGAAAAAATGTCTAATATATTTAATACACATGGTGAAATCAATGCCTCCAATGTTCAAGAAGCTTTGGGGCAAATTGTCAAGTATGCTTCGATCATTGAAGATCTTCAGCCTTCAAGCAACGCACAGGTAACTGCGCCTAGCTTAAATGACGGCCAGAGAGATGAAATGATTAAGCGTGCTTTAATGACTCAAGAAGGTAAGATTGCCTTGGGTCAGGCTATGGCTAACCCAATCCGTAGAAACCTCGATTATCAAGGCGTTGCTCGCAAGGCTCTTGTTGTCGATCCACTTCCACAGGGTGCCTTGCCAGTTTATGACCGTGATATCGACGTAGCGGCTGTTGTTGTTTCTAGCAACGGTTCTGCACCAGAATCACGTGTCTTCGGTGACCGCGTGACGATTCCAGAGTTTGAAGTTGTTTCAAACCCGACCGTCCGTATTGCTGAAGTTAAGCGTCGTAGATTCAATGTTATTGATCGTGCCCAGCAAAAGGCACGTCAGGAAATTCAGGCCCAGGAAGATGCTAACGTCTTTGCTGCCCTAGAGTTTGCTGGCACCACCGATGGTGGTGGAGAAAACACTGAACAGGATCTCGACCCAATTACCGGTGGTGAAGGCCCCGGTGGTGTTGGGAATCTGCAGAAGTCAGGTATGCTCAACTTGAAGCGTCAGATTGATCGTTGGGACTTAGTTACTTCTAAGTACTTCCTCAACATTAATGAATTTACTGACATTCTTGATTGGGAGTCCGCTGGTGCAACCGGTGCGTCTTCTGTTGATCCAGTCACTCAGCGTGAACTGCTTCAGACCGGTCTTTATGGTCACATCTTTGGTGCCGATATTATCGTCTCCAAGGTTGTTCCTCCTGCCCGTGCTTTTGCTTGTGCTGATCCCGAGTTTGTTGGTGTGATGCCTGTCCGTCAGGACATTGAGGTACTTCCTGCTGACGAGCCCAAGCAGCTTAAGCTTGGTTGGGTTGTTAACGAAATCATTGGAGTTGGCATTGTCAACCCACGTGGTGTCGCTACTGGTCTTGTACAAGGTTCCTAATAGTGGATAAACCTTTTCGCGGTTTATTTTCTGGGTAATACCTAGCTTAAAGCGTGATGGAGGCAACTCCATCACGCTTTTTGTCTTTTAAGGCTAATATAATGAATTCTGACAAATTGCAATCTAGATTAAAATATATAAACGCAACATCTTTGCAGGATCGGGCCAAAACATCTGTCTTTTCAAGGCGTGGAGAAAACTATGTAGAGCCTGACGAAGAAGAAGAGGAGGCTAAGAAGTTTGAAACATTTTTTGATTATGAAGAAGAGCTTTCTGGCTTAAAGCCTGCTGCAGAACAATATACTGAGATGACTGAAGAAGAGAATAATGATCCATATATTGTTTTAGAAGATAAGGATCCAAAGTTATTTAATGATTATAATCCAATTGAGCTAGAAGAGGCAGGAGATGAGGCTGTAACTTTAGAGGAAATCTCTTCTAATTCAATCACGATGGAGGAAGCGCTTGATAAGCCAAGCTATATGGACGTAAAGGGTTTTGAGTTTATTCAGTGTGAACATATTAAAAAAGATGGGCTTAGATGCAAGAGGCAGGCTAAAAAGAAAGAAACTCTTTGTGCATCACATAAAAAAATGTTAAAAATATCGTAAGTATGATTAATTATTTACATATTTTTATCAAAAATCTTATAAGTATTAATATCTTTACATAGAATGGCGGTTCGTGGGCAGATGCAAGCATCTACTACTATTACCCGTTATTTACAGAAGTATTAGGCAAATAGGAAGTTATTAATGAATGAATTTACTACATCAGATTTAGGGCTAGCTGCCTTTATGTTTATGAGAGGCCTTAAGCTTATAAGTGCAAAAAAACTCGCAAACGGCAGATTTGAGTTTATCCTGAACGATGAAGACAATAACGCTCAAGCATTATCTATAGAATATGTGAGCAGCGAATTTTGTCAATTTGACAATCAGGTTAGAACTCTTAAAAAGATTTTGTATTCCGGTACCTAGCTGGAAAAGTCAAGCTCCCAAACGCAAGTCACATCTACATTTCCATGATTGTTAGTTGGGTCTATGCGAATGCCCAACACATCACCTGCGTTAAATGAATTGTTTGACGAAAAGACTGCAGTATATATGGAGCTGCAGATACTCTATCCTTAGAATATTTTAGCAGTGACTTCTGCAAATTCGACAACCAAGTAAGATCGCTTAAAAAGCTTCTTTATTCTAGTTAGCCGCAGTAGAGTATTGCGACAGCAAGACACTTCTTATAAGTCTGTCCTTCATACTCTATAGTATCGACAATACTATCCCAATCTGGAGTTACTGTAAGTTTAGCCACTGTTTTTGATCGCATAATATCATCGTCTTGTTTTCTGCCGTAACCTGCAACCTCAGAGGATTCGACTAAGTCGCCAGCTTCTAAATTTCCATTAATGTTTGTTATCCAGACGTTCGAATCACCGATACCTAATGTTGCTATGTGATGCTGGCCTTCGGGCACCCCTCCCAGTCTGCCAAAAGATTTAAACGCAGGTTCTAGCCAATAGCCATTAACAACATATGCTGGACCAAATTCTGGTTCGTTATGATCTTTGTCTTCAACGATCAACGCTCCCCCTTCGTCATATTTTGCCAATTCACCATCTACGATGCCAAAAACTGTTTTTGAACCATTGGTGGTCGCTAGCCTTGTTCTTGGCAGAGCATCTTTAAGAGAGCCTTCGGGATCATAAAAGACTTCTCCGGTTGATTCAATAATCATCCCTGGTTTTAGATTTTCATGGTATTCGCAAGAGGTATCATGTCCAGCGGTGAAACTTGTTTGGATGTATGAACCACCAGATCCGTTAGATCTTACGCGAAACATAGAGTCCGACTCGGTAACGTCATATACTCTTATTAGATATTTTCCATTAGCCAAATAGTCGTCATTTCCAGCGCTATAATATTTAGCATATAACCACTGGTTTCCGAATTCAGCACTCATTCCGGTCGTGCCGCCAGAGTACATTGAATAGGAAGTATCAGAGCCTATCCTGCTGGCCATATTTGTGGATGTGCCAAAGCTTTTGCTGCCGAAATAAACTTCGCCAGTAGTGCTTGTTTCTAAAATGATATCTCCAGACGAATCAAGAGTCATGTCACCACTGCATTCAAGTTCAAGAGTTCCTGTGGAATCTATTTTAGAATTTCCTGTGAAATTTATATCTCCCTCTAGATGCAGGTCCCTCCAAGAGCCGCTGCCAGCAGCTCCTAAGTCTTTGCTGTTGTCAGCCGATGGAACTAAATGCGCAGCAACTGTAATTATACCAGCACCACCGACAGCGAGGTATTCTTGGTTAGGCCCAAGTGTAATTTTGTTACCATTAACTGTTATCTCTCCGTCGAGCAGAATATTTCCTCCAACGTGCAAAAGCTCTGACGGATCTACATCCCCGATTCCAACTTTCCCATCTGGCGTAATGCGCATTCTTTCTGTAAGTCCATCGTCGCCCGCATCGTTTGTAGCAAAAACTAAGCATGTGTCATGCAAGGCAGAATTGGCATTGCTGCAGTGAGCCGCAATAGCAGCCCCAATACTATCAGCGTCAGTTTCTGTAGAAACATCAAACGCAATTCCGGCAAAGGCATCCTCTGTATTTGTATTATTTCTTAGCGTAAGAAGAAAGTTTGAATACTCCTCATCGCTAGGTGAGTTTGATGGCCAAGTAGTAGTATCTGTGTGCTCTAAGTGTAGCAAAGACTGTGGAGCCGATACTCCTATTCCAACTTTCCCGGTGTTATCAATCCTCATTCTTTCATCTGGGCCGGCATTGCCTCCGTTTATTTGAGTGTAAAATCTTAGATTTGCGCCTTCTGCGGAACCAACATTCCATGCCTCACTGGCATATGATGCAATCCAGGCTCCTTCTCCAAAATTGGACCCTGCATCTTCAGTACCTGCGAAGTGAATTACTCCTAACGCAGCTCCATCTGTAATGTTGTTAACATCTCTGATTAAATTAATGTGTCCACCTATATCTAGGCCAACATCAACGGAGTCTGTAGACAGAGTTCCTCCTGACATCAATACTTCGCCATTTACTTCTAATTTTGCAGATGGCGTAATGGTTCCGATACCAAAATTTCCTGCGCTTTCGTCAAAGTAGAATCCAGTGGTGGTGTTGGTCCCATAGATATGGAAATCGCGCGAGGCTGTATCCAATCGGTTAATGAGGTCATATGCCCCAAAGGTCATAAAAGCATCTTTATAACCTGGTCCATCGCCATCAGTCACATCTCCAAAGTGGGTGCGGATTCCGTTGCCGTCACAGTCGATGGTATAGGCATAATCTACGGTCGTGTCTTCGACGCGAAATTGCCCCGGATCGCCTTTAACGTGAAGAGTGGTCACAGGGGCATCGGTGCCTACTCCGACTTTGTTGTTCTCTCCATCTACAAACAACATGTGAGTCTGGCTATCCGACTCAACTCTGAAGTCTACTAACGAGCTATGCCCTTCATTAACTACGACCTCCGGAACAGCTGCGTTGATTCGAAGAGCCTCTCTGGTAACCCCGGCGTCGTTTGCCTCGAAGATAATATGTTTGTTTGACGTTGTATTTTGGATCTTCAAGTTATTGAACTCATTGATGAAGAGCTTGGCCTTCTCCGCCCCGCCCACTGTAAACTTGAGGGCAGGCTCCTCCGCAGCAGCGATAACGTGAAAATCTCTTGGTATGCAGCAAACAAGCAGGTCAGTTGCGTTGATTGCAATACCAACTAAGAACGCCTTTCCTTGAAGGTCTGGAGTAGTGCTTAGGTCTCCTGCGGCAGTAGACAGGTAATACTGCGTGTTTGCTGTGAGACTAGACAGGCCTGTTGCAATGCCTCCAGAGTGCACCACGTAGCAGGCACTATCTCCATCAAGAGACTGCACTACTCCTATAGGAGGCATGGTACCTACAGC
>Ga0098040_1000754_pt1 | contig 14604 bp, 21 predicted proteins | sample 7_EtaG_FD_75065 | JGI IMG/M metagenome (GOLD analysis project Ga0098040, IMG submission 75065) | Marine viral communities from the Subarctic Pacific Ocean - 7_ETSP_OMZ_AT15161 metaG | ecosystem: Environmental > Aquatic > Marine > Oceanic | place: Pacific Ocean | collected 2015-01-08
ATTTTACATACGCTTTGGTTAGACGAAGTAAATGTGGAATAATTCAATACAAATCACCAAGTACCTTAGATACTTGGATACCAAATTTATTTGTAGATTTAAGTGTCTTAGCGAATAGAGAAAAAGAAGATGGTCATTCACATGACACACATCTATTGTTTAGTGCTTTTCTTTGGTATATAAAAATAAATAAATTAAAATTGTTTGAATCACAACAAGACAAATCATATTTTTCAGAAGAATCTCTAAAAAGTTTTCATAGTAATTACCAATGTTCTATGAGAGATATGAGTCATGTTGAATCATTTAAAATTATTAGAGGATACAATTAATGAAAATTGCTTTCTTTTCAGAAGCTGGTTATATAGGTAAGGTATCAAGAGATAATCCTAATATGAGAACTGATGTCGCCTGGGTGTGTGCGTTAGATGCTACACATCATCCAATATCAACCATCCATGAATTGCCTGATAATTCTTATGATGTGGGTATTATGATATTACCTAAAAAAAGAGAACCATTGTTAAATTATCCATTGTTAGAACAATACAAAAGGGTATGTAAAAAAGTTTCAATAATGCAAGAAAGTTATTATAACTATTGGCAAGATAGTAGTATAGAAGAACAGATATGGTATTTCAATTTTATTACAGAAATGGATTTGATATTTTGTCACAATGATATTGATGCGGTTTATTATAATGGTTTGACAAATGTTAGAACAGAATTACTACAATCAGTTATGATTACAGATGGTGTTGTTCCACGAAGTGAATGGGGTGACGCTGTTGTAATTGGTGGTAATTTTGTTTGGGCTTATGGTGGTTTTGACTCTTATCAAGTAGCACGAGAATTAACAGATGATGTTCACGCTGTAACCACAGGTAGAATGAAACCAGAGGAAGAAGGAATATTGAAACATATCCCATGGATGTTGTGGAGAGAATGGATAGATACCTTATCACAATACAATGTTGGAGTTCAATTAGGAACAGCATCTGCTGGAACATTTAATTTGAATTGTAGTTTTCACGGAATACCATGTATTGGATATTCAAATGTAAACACACAGAAAATTCTACATCCATCTACAACAGTAGAAGTTGGGGATATAGTAGGAGCTAAAGAGATAGCAAGAAAATTAAAAGATGATAAATTTTATGATAAGTGTATGAAAGAAACTCAGAGAATATATGAAAATTATTACTCTGAAAAACAATTTTTAAAACATACATCAAAAATAATTGAAAGTTTGTAAAAAAAGCTTGTATGTTTACAAGTTATTTTGTATATTTATATATGTATATATGAATTATTAATGAATAAAAGGTTATAAATATGAATATAATAATACCAATAGGTGGTATAGGTCAAAGGTTTAAGGATGAAAATTATACTATGCCCAAACCCCTTATTAATGTTTTAGGTAAACCTATGATTTATAGAGTTATAGATAATTTACATATTAAACCAGATGACACTATATTGATTGTATATAATAATCAATTAAAAGATTTTAATTTTGAAAATCTTATTAAGTTTTATTTTCCAGATAAAAATATAAAATTTGTTTCTATAGATTATTTAACAAAAGGTACTTCAGAAACAGTATTAGTTGGATTGAATCAATTATTAGTAAAATATTTAAATGATGAATTTTTAATTATAGATTGTGATACTTTTTATGAAGAGGATATTATTAAATCTTATAAAAAATCTATAAATAAAAATGTTATATTTTATTCAAAAAATTATGAAACTAATCCTATTTTTTCTTATATTAAAGTTAATGAATTAGATGGTAGAGTATTAGACATAAAAGAGAAAGTGAAAATATCAGATAATGCTAATACAGGAGCTTATGGATTTGAGAATGGTTATGTATTAAAAGAATATTGTGAAAAAATATTAGATTCAAATAAGGAACTTTATATATCTCATGTATATACAGAAATGTTGAATGCTGGTATTAATGTATATAGTTCAAAAATTAAGAAATTTAATTGTGTAGGTACTCCACTACAATTAAAAGTGTATTGTAATAATAATAAATATAATTCAGAAAAGCTAAGAATATGTTTTGATTTAGATAATACACTTGTTTCTTATCCTAAAATAGTTGAAGATTATTCTAGCATTACACCTATAATGAAAAATATAAATTTTTTGAGATTATTAAAAGAATTGGGACATACTATTATAATTTATACAGCTCGTAGAATGAAAACACATAAGGGTAATATAGGAAAGGTTATAGCTGATATATCTACTATTACATTTGATACTTTAGAAAAATTTAATATTCCTTATGATGAAATATATTTTGGTAAACCATATGCTAATTTTTATATAGATGATTTAGCTATTAATCCTTATACTTCATTAGACCAATCTTTAGGTATATTTAATGCGAATACCAACCCAAGAGATTTTAATAAAATAGAATATGAAGGTGATAAAGTAGTAAAACATACTGCAAATGATGGAGAGGTATATTGGTATAAAAATATTCCTGAAAAAGTTAAAGATTTATTTCCAAAAGTATATAAAATAAAAGAAAATAAATTAGTTTTAGAAAATATTGATGGGGTAAGTTTTTCTTATTTATATATCAACAAAACTTTAAAAATTTCTGATTTAGAAAATCTAATAAATCAAATGAAAATTTTACATAAAGTATCAAAAAAAACAAAAGATGATATATATTCTAATTATCAAGATAAACTTATTCAAAGGTATAATGATAATGAAAAATTGTATAATAAGTTTGTAGGTTCTAAATTATTATTGACCGAGTTATTTAGAAAATTAAAGAAATACAAGAGTGGTAAGGTGGGTATAATTCATGGAGACCCTGTATTTACAAATATTATACAAACTAAAGATAAATTAAAATTTATTGATATGAGAGGTAAGTTGGGTGATAGTTTATCTTTATATGGAGATATATATTATGATTATGCAAAAATTTATCAATCAATAATTGGTTATGATTTTATATTAAACGATATAGAGATAGATAATGTATATGTGAGTTCTTTTATAGAATTTTTTGAGAAAAATTTCACGCGTAAGGAATTTGAAAATATAAAGATTATAACTGCTAGTTTATTATTTAGTTTAATTCCACTACACGATTTATCAGAGGATAAATTTAATAAATATTTTAAATTAATAAAAATTTGTGGTCATTATGTTCTTTCAGATAAGAAATTTTTAGATATAAAACCTAATATTGATGATAAAATTAAATTAAAAATTAAGAATAAGTTGGGGAGTTAAGTAAATGCGTATAGCCTTATGTTTTCACGGTAATGTTGGTGCTTTCTATTCAAATAAAAATCAATACATTATCGATGGTGATGTTGATTATAGAATTGGATATGAACATTGGAAAAAATATGTTCTTGACATAAATGATGTTGATGTTTTTATTCATAGTTGGAGCACTAAATACGAAAATGGTCTTATAGATTTATACAAACCTAAAAAGCATTTAATAGAGGAACAAATTGAATTTGGCTCTAAAAAACCAGACCCAATAGCTGAAATAAGAAGCGAATTTATGGTTAGTAGATGGTATTCTGCTCAAGAATCAATAAGATTAAAGAGAGAGTACGAAGAAGAAAATAATATGAAATATGATTTAGTACTTCTATCAAGATTAGATTGGGCTTGGATGACACCGATAGATTTTAGTTTATTTAAGGATACAAATTTGTTTTATTCACCAGATAATGATAATTTCATGCCCCACAATCCAAGATTGGATGATTGGATATTCTTTTCTAATTCAAACAATATGGACAAGTTCTCTGAGTTATATCAAAAACTTTATGTTGATAAGAACGCTATAGCTGATAGGAACAAAAATATTGATTCTCATAGTGATTGTTACAATCATGCTTATAATTGTGGTTTTGATATCATATGTGTTGAAAGTTTTAGAGATGGTATAGAGGGGACACCAGTTAGGGCTCTTTATGAAAATTGTAAATACTCTGATGATTATAGTTTTGATAAGTTAAAAATTCTACCAAATGGTAGACACTCAGCTAGGTTTGGAAGATGATACTTTGGTATACGAATACAAGACAGGCCCATATGATGGACAAAAATTAGGTAAGGAAGTTATGAAAAAACAGGTTTCAGATATGCCATTAATGGCGGAAAAGAAAGGAAACATAAATTTGTGTTATCCTTTTTTGGGTTCAAAGGCTATAGAATATGTTACTGATACATTGAGCTCAAGATGGATAGGTCAAGGACCTAAAGTGGAATTATTCGAACAGAAATTTAAAGAAAGGTTTGCTCCGAATAGAGAGGCTCTAACAGTTGGTTCTGGAACAGATGCTTTACATTTATCTTATATATTATCAGATATAAAAGAGGGTGATGAGGTTATTTGTCCTTTATTTACTTGTACTGCAACAAACATACCATTTTTATATATGGGTGCTAAAATAAGATTTGCTGATGTTCAACCAGATACATTGAATATAGATGTAAACCATGTCAGAGAACTTGTTAATGAAAAAACAAAGGCTATTGTATGTGTTCATTATGGTGGATTACCTTGTGATATGGATGAATTACAAAGTATAGCAGATGAATGGGGTATTCCAATTATTGAGGATGCTGCACATGCATTAGGTGCAACTTATAAGGGTAAAAATATTGGTGAGATTTCTGATTATACAATGTATTCTTTTCAAGCTATAAAACATATAAGTACTGGTGATGGTGGTATGTTGGTTGTTAAGGATAAAGATGAAGCTGAAAAGGCTAAGAGAATTAGATGGTTTGGTATTGATAGGAATGCAAAACAAAAAGGTATTTGGGAAAATGATATAGTAGAGGTAGGATATAAATATCAGATGACAGATATATCAGCAGCTCTTGGGTTAGCCGCTTTAGAAGAATTTGATAGTGTTTTACAAAAAAGACAAGATTTATTTTCAATTTATGAAAAGGAGTTATCTTCTTTTTCTGATGTTGAAGTGATTGGTAATAATAGAAAAGATAGAACCCACGCTGGTTGGTTATTTACTGTGTTGGTTAATAACCGTTACGAGTTACAAAATAAATTATCAGAAGTTGGTATAGAATCAAATCAAATGCATTTTAGGAATGATAGATACAGTATATTTAAAGATTCATGGGAAGGCAAAACTTTTCATAATATGGATTCAATTGAAGATAGATATTTAGTATTACCATTACATCATAAAATGACAGAAGAAGATGTATATAGAGTTTGTTCGGAATTAAAGAGAGGTTGGTAGTATGGATAAGATAGATGAAAAATATTTTGAAGATTGGAGAAATGATTTACAATCTTCTGTAAAAGAAGTTGGGGACTATGTCACACAGATTATTCATTTTGTTGGTGGTGAAAAAAGAACTTTTCATAATATAGATTCTGAAACTATAAGACAGGGACAATTCACAAAATTTAGAAATAAAGATGGTGCTTGGATAATGATAAACGATAAGAATGTATTGTGTATTGAAGTATTTAAGGAGAATGAATAATTGTATATTGAACCAAAAATAGAATCATCATATCAGAAAAATAATTTAGGAAAAACTATATATGATATCGTTTTAGAACTAAATCCTAAAATAGTTGTAGAATTTGGTATTTTATACGGTTATTCTACTTTATCTATAGCACAAGCGTTAAGAGATTTAGATAACGGTGGAAGAATAATTGCATATGATTTGTTTGAGAACTATAAATATAAACACGGGACAATGGAAGAAGTGATTGAACTACTAACTAAATATAATTTACAAGATTGTGTAGAATTAAAATATGGTAATTTTTACCAATGGGTTGACAATCCAGATAATTTTGATTTGATACATTTGGATATTTCAAATACAGGTAATGTAATAAAATTAGCAACTAATAAATTACCAAATAAAAATATATTATTTGAAGGTGGTAGTAAGGAAAGAGACAACGAAAATTGGGTAGAAAAATATAATAAAACTAAAATGTATCCATTAAAATCGGAAATAGGTTACGAAATTCTTAATGAACAGTGGCCATCAATATCATTAGTAAGGGGGCAGAAATGATTCATATTTTATCAGTACATTTTGTTGATGATTGGGTTGATATACAATTAGAACATTTAACAAATAATATAAAACAACCATATAAAGTTTATACTGTTTTGGGTGAAAATTACGAGGAACATAAAGATAAATTTTATTATGCTGTAGAAGGTAAGGATAGACATTATAATTCGTTACAACGATTACATAAAGTTTTAGATGATGAGAATATTGAAAAAGATGATATAGTTATTATATTAGATTCTGATGCTTTTCCTATTGTACCTATTGATGATTATTTACAGACTAAATTGGAAGAGTATGAATTTTTAGCTATATCTGCACCTGAACATAATTATAAACCTACTCCTATTCAACCATTTGAATGTTTTTATGTTTTCAAATATGAATTTTTTAAAAAATATGATTTTTGGTTTAAGTTTCAACCAGGTGTACATTCAAATTGGATAGATTGGATGATTGATTGGTTTAAAGATAAAAAAATTGAATGGTATCCTTTAAATAGAAGTAATAAAGTAAATTTACATTCATTATATTTTGGTATATACGATGATATAATTTATCATCACTGGGCTGGGTCAAGGAATCCAATAGCAAGACCAGATAGAGTTAGAATGGCTAAAGAAAAGTTAAGTGCATCATATGTAGCTGACGAGAATATTGGTAATTCTCAAAGAGTTTTTAAGCAGTTACGAAATGGACCACAAGATTTTTTCAATTATTTATTGGGAAAAGGTGATTTTATATTGGAAACAGATGATTTTTCTTTAGAAAAGAATTTAAGTGTAATTCAATGTCACATTTTATTTGATGATGAACGGGGACGAGAAAGATTAGAACATCAAAAATCTTTAAAAGGTATTCCATCATTTGGAAAAGTTTTTCGTGATTGTCACTTTCATGTAAATTATAAAACAAAAACTTTTTTATCTGAAATACAGGAAACTTATTGTAAATATATAAAAAATATCAATTTATATAATAATCTTGACTCTGATGATTTTGATTGGGCACTAACAACATTGTCAATGATTGGTGAAACATCAACACCATATATTCTTTTAGCAACTGAGGATAGAATGTTTCATAAGACAAGTGAAGAAGAATTTGAAAGAGTTATGCAAGATATGATAGATAACGATGTTTGTTATATGCCGATTGGTAAGTTAGACCATTTAACGATTGGTTCTAGATACGAAAATATTGAAGAGTTATTGTCACCAGTTCAAGTTCATGGAGAGGTGTGTGAGAAAAAATATGTAGATAGTGGTAAAGAGTTATTTTTATTTAAAGCTAAAGATGCTCCTGTAAAGATGACAAGTTTTTCAGTAGATGGAATTTACGAAAGAAAATTATTAATTAGATTACTTACTGATTTAGTTAATAGTTATGATAAAAATACAGGTATACCTGATAAATGTCCAAGAAGAGGATTTGGTAAAAATACGACTTGGTATTTTGAGGCTTACTACTCTGATGATAGAAATAATGGTGTTAAAAGTTCTGGAGATATTATGTGTGCTGTTCCTAAAAAAGAAATTGTTGTCTCTGATGAAACACCTGGTGAAAGTTTAGGAACTTTATCAGAGACACCAAAAGATATAATTAATATGGATGTTAGAAATTTATGAATAAAATTCAATTAGAAGATATAGCTCATTGTTTTGGAAATACTTTTGAAACAATAAGAGACAAATACAACAGAATTGATGATAAAGGTGTAAATCACGGAAGAGCTATTTATTACGATAGAGAAGATGATTTGTACTACAAGGTATTTCATAAAGACTATGTCAGAAGAATTAATTTTGAAATGGCTATCAATCAAAACTTTTTTGATGGTATGATACCAGCTTTAGTATCATTGATTGTAGATGGTGATATGATTGTTGGATATATTTCAAAGGCCGGTAAAGTATTATCTGATAATGAATTTGATACACATTTAATACCAAACGATTTTACAGAGAAATTAGTAAACAAAATAAAAGATACTGGATTATTCTTCTATGATTTTGTACCATCAAACATAATTAGATTGGATGATGGACAATTAAGCTTGATTGATTTAGAAAGTGTTTACGAAATAAAAGATTTATTTAAAATTGGAGAACATAATGCAAAAATAAAACCTGATTTTTTGTATGATGTAGTTTATAACGAATGGAGAAAACAAATGAAACCAATTAGTTTCATACAACCAAGTAGAAACAATCTAAAATACTTACAATGGTCTTATAATTCTATTAGAAAGAATCTTGGATATGTGCATGAAATATGCATGGCCGATGATTTTTCAGATGATGGAACTTGGGAATGGATGCAAGAAATAGCTGAAAAAGATGGTAATGTAAAAATCCATAGAAACGAAGGTCCAACAAGATTAGGACATACAATTCTATACGATACATTAATTAACGATTATGCTACTAATGATATTGTTATGATATACCACGCTGATATGTATGCTTTACCAGGACTTGATGTGGAGATAAACAGGCATATCAAACCAGGTGTTGTAGTTAGTGGAACAAGAATAGAACCACCACTACATCCAGATGGTCCAGAAAAGTTGTTAAAAGATTATGGTATTGAACCTGAAGAGTTTGATGAACAAAAATTATTACGAGAATATGAATCATTTAAGAGAGACACAACAACAGAAGGTATCTTTGCACCATGGGCTATAATGAAAGAAGACTTCCAATCTATTGGGGGACATGACCCATTGTATGCTCCACAATCAAAAGAAGATTCAGATATATTTAATAGGTTTGTGTTGGCTGGATATAAATTAGTTCAAACTTGGAGTGGTTTTGTATATCATATGACTTGTAGAGGTTCGAGGTTTGCTGATGGTGCTAAAAGAAATCCAAATGGTGAAGTATTTATGAAGAATAGAGAAACAGACGAGTGGTTACAACAAAATAACAGAAGTACTCGTAACTTTATTCGTAAGTGGGGACACTTTGTAAAACACGATTCTCTAATGAAACCAATCGTCCCACCGAAATATGATATTGGTTTTGTGGTTGAAAATTGTAATTATGATATGTTATATGAATTAGAACCCTGGTGTTCTACCATATACATTAATAAAATTCATAGAGATTATTATTTAAATTTGGAACAAAAAGAAACATTATTTGATTTGGATAGTAGAGTTAAGTCGATAGATGATGAAAAAACTAATGATATTATAATTGAATTTGATTTGGCTGATTTAACAAACCAAAATTGGAAAGTTATTTCACAGTTGTCCGAGATATTTGCTAATGATGAAGAACTTGAAGTTGGTAGTTTTGAATTGGACATATTTAAAATAACAATAAATAAAATTAAAACATATGAAGAGAATTTAATAAAGATATAGGAGAACTGATAAAATGAAATGTGTAGTAGTAGGTGGTGCAGGATTTATTGGTAGTAATCTTGTTGATAGGTTGATAAAGGATGGACATAAAGTACTCGTATTAGATAATTTATCAACTGGAAAAAAAGAAAACATAAATGAGAAAGCAGATTTTGTAGAATTTGATATTTCTAAAAATTGGGATGAACTTGGTATCACCATTGAAAAGATTGATGTAGTTTTTCATTTAGCGGCGAAAGCTCGTGTTCAACCATCAATTGAAAATCCAATCGAATTTAATGATGTCAATGTTGTTGGAATGTTGAATCTGTTGCAATTTTGTGTAGATAATAATGTTAAAAGATTTATTTATAGTTCATCATCTTCTGTTTATGGTGAAGTCAAAGAATTACCTACAAAAGAAGATACAGAATTAAATCCAATGAGTCCTTATGCATTACAGAAATTAATTGGTGAACAATATTGTAAGTTATATAGTGAATTATATAATATTGAAACAGTATCATTAAGATATTTCAATGTCTATGGTGAAAGACAATTACTTGAAGGAGCTTATTGTTTGGTTATGGGTAAATTTATTCAACAAAGATTAAATGATGAATCAATGACTATCAGAGGTGATGGTAAACAGCGAAGAGATTTTACATATGTTGGTGATGTGGTGGATGCTAACATCAAGGCTATGGATTATCCATTAGAGTTAAATGGTGATGTATTTAATATAGGTAATGGAGATAATCGTTCAGTTAATGATATAGCTAATTTGATTGGTGGGGATACATTGCAGGTGGAACCAGTCATAGAACCAAAAGAAACATTGGCTGATAACACTAAAGCAAAAAAATCATTAAAGTGGAAACCAAAAACAAAGATTGAAACTTGGGTTAAAAAATATAAAAAGGAATTAGGATTATGAAAATAGGAATAGTAGGTAACGGATTTGTAGGTTCATCAGTAGCATTTGGATTTTCAACACGAACAGGTTGTGATGCTGAAGTTAAAATATATGATAAAGATTCTTCGAAGGCTACACATACATTGGAACAAACCATCAATGATTCAGATTATGTATTTGTATCAGTTCCAACACCATCAAATTCAGATGGTTCAATAAGTTTAGATATAATTTATGATGTATTTGAAGAGATTCATAATGTAATAGAATATACAAAACCAGCAGATTCTTCGGATACCCAACCAGTTATATTGTTGAGGTCAACAGTTACTCCTGGAACTACAAGAAAACTACAAAAAAAGTATCCTGTAATGAGAATAGTATTTAACCCTGAATTTCTTACAGAGCGTTCAGCTAAATTTGATTTTATAAATCAATCAAGATTTATAATAGGTGGAACTTGGGGAGATTCAACATCTGTTGAAAGATTGTTCAAGTGGAGATTCGGAGAATACATACCAGTTATCAAAACAAATTTTGAAACTGCCGAGTTAATAAAGTATATGAATAATTGTTTCTTTGCAACAAAAGTATCATTTCTAAATGAAATGTATCAGATAGCAGAGAAGTGTGGAGCTAATTGGGATGAAGCCGTTGAGGGATTTGTCAGAGATGGTAGAGTAGGACACTCACATATGAATGTTCCAGGTACTGATGGAAAACTAGGTTTTGGAGGTAGTTGTTTTCCAAAAGATATACAGGCTATGATAAATTTTGCTAAATCATTGGGTATCAATCCAACAACATTAAAAGGTGCTTGGAAAACTAATTTAGAGGTTAGACCAGAAAAAGATTGGGAAGAATTAAAAGGTAGAGCTGTTGTTGATAATGAATAAAAAGCTTGCCTTTAATAGTAAAAATGTCGTATATTTAGGAGATAGATAAAATGTCTAAGATAGACCCATTAAATTGGAATGAAATCGATGGAAAAATTGATAAAAAGAGTCAAAAAAGACGAAAAAAGAGTAAATACATAAAAGAAGCAAATAAAAAGAGGAGAAAAGAAAAATATGTTAAAAAATATGATTAGTTATATATTTATATATATGTTATTGGTTGGATGTGAAAGTGTATTCCAATCAGAAGAATGTTCAAATTGTACATTAGAATTATCAACTGAATTGATGGTTGATGAGAATGGTTATCACCATTTAGAGTGGATAGAAGGATATCAACAGACATTTACAAGGTTAGATGCTTATGTTGGAAATGATTATGAATTTGTCAGTTGGGTATCTGATACAAGATTCTGTATAGAATGGATGGGAACTGAAGAATGTAATGATGTAGTTAATGGTTCAAGTTATTCAGGTGAAGATGGAATAGCAAGTACAATAATGGGCATTCACGAAATACACATTGGAGATACAATAAAAGTTTATTGTGGTTATACTGATAATAATGACACACAATACTCAAATTCATTGGAGGTTATTATAGATGAATAAATTAGGAAATTATATAACAAAATTAATGACAACGATTCTTGATTCAGAACAAGAACAATTTGTTATTGATTTAGCATTGGGTGAATTAAAAAGACTTAATGTTGATGTAGAAGAATTTATCAGAAAACATATGAAAGATGATTCTGATGAAGCAGAAGAAACAGAAAAACAATTACTACAGGAGGACAAGAAAAATGTCAAAGATAAGTAAAGAAGGTTACGACCAAATATTAGTAATCAAAAATGCACTTGATTCAATGTATGATAAACTTGAAAAAAGTGGTAAATTTGAATCAGTTAAAGATGAATTCGAAGCTATTGCAGGTATTGTAGAAAATAGTGGAACTTGGGAAGAAGTATAATGGCTATTAATGACCAAGCAAACGATAGATATAATCCAGCTAGTAATCTGAGTGTAGATTTTGAAGAATATTATTTTGAAGACTTACCAGTTAATGAGTTATTTTGGCAAACTAATAGACCAACGGAAAGTAATCCATGGAGAAAAGAAAATGAAACTCAAGGTAAAAATCTAAAAAGTCAAACACTTCATAATTTTCAAGCTAAAACAAAAGTATTTCAGAAAATATAATGAGTGCGAATCGTCCATTAAATATTCCTGGTAGGAGAAAAGTCATTACCAAGAATATGATTTTGGAAGCTCAGAAACATACCAAGTCCAATATGGCAGCAGCTAAATGGATGAATGTATGTTATACGACTTACAAGAAATGGGCTAAGTATTATAACTTATTTGAACAACATAAGAATCAATATGGTGTTGGAATAAAAAAAGGGTGGGCTGTCAAAACTACAAATGTTGAAGACATAGTTTTGGGTAAAAGACAACCACCACGAAATTGGTCTCAATCAGTTGTTAAAGAAGAATTGATTGATAAAGGTTATTGGACAGATGATTGTCATCATTGTGGGTATAATGAAACTAATCTAGCTACTGAAAAAGTATGTTTGGGGATAGATTTTAAAGATGGGGATAGTAAGAATTGGTTATCAGATAATATTAGATTATTATGTCCAAATTGTTATTATTCATTTAATGCATATTTTCCAGGTGCTAAAAAGTTTTGTAAATAGGAGAACAAATGTTATTAGATTGCAAAAAAAGAAAATTAAAAGTAGGAAATAGAGTATGTGTTCAGTTTGATATTCCATCAGTAAATGGAATGTTATACAAAAACACTATTGTTAAATTAGACGAATGGAATGAAGATACAAATAAAATAAGGGTAACAGATTCAACTGGTAAAGTTTGGTGGGTAGAACCAACACAGGTGAGCTGTAGTTTTTTATAATGAAAAAGAAATTGACAAAAGAACAAGAAGAATTATTAAAGCAACTACAAAAAGAAATAGTTGATGAGGCTAAAAAAGTAGTTAATGATTATGTTGATAATCCATCTGAAAATTCAGGTAGTTCAGTAAACATACATCAAAACAGCCCATTCTTAGATACAGAAAAAGACAGTGATGAACCATTGTATAGTGGTAGTCGTTGGACAAAAGTATTGAAGAATATATAATGTTAATAAAAGAATTTATATCAGAAACAAATAAGAATCAAATGATTTCAATATTACTGAAACATTACAAAGTTGGTAGTGTCAAGGTAAAACAGAAATCAATGAAAGACCACGCACACTTTAATGTGGATACCGGCACATTAGAGTTATCTACACGGTATAAAACAATAAAAACAAGACAAATCAAAGAGTTTCTAATCACAATTATACACGAGATTAGACACGCTATGGATTCCAAGAAATATGGTTGGAAGAATTTCAAAGCAGATTATGAATGGGAAATAAATTATCAAATTGGAAAAGGTAAACATCAATACAAAGACAATAAGTATGAGATAGAAGCTGAAGAATTCGGACAAAATAATTGGAAGAAATGGTATAACAAATTTAAAAAACAAGGGTTGTTCTAAAACCTGTTACAAATTGTTACAATTAAATCAATAAAAAAGTTTGGTTATTTACTAAATATTTCGTATATTATAATATAATTAATAAGGAGATTTTATTATGGATATAAAATATGAATATGGAGTTCACTGTGGTGACAAAGATTGTTACTCTTGTGGAACTCAACGATATAAATGTGAAGAGTTAGAATTGTTAGATAACAAAACTGATATGGAAACAGAGGAGTTGGATAATGAATCCATTTTATCGTAAACCAAAACCAGAAACTATGAAGAATAATCGTGAGATTGCACGAACTCAATATAAAGAAGAAATGGAATGGTTAAAAGATAATTTAGGTATTCTATCAAAAACCAAAAACAAATTTATGATTGAGATGTATACTATCTTGGTTAGTGGTGGTAGAAAGATTACACCTAAAATGGCAGACGCTATTAAGAATGGTATAGAACGATGTAAGAATAATCCAAAGTTTAATCCTTTATTACAAACAGAAGTAAAAGCTAAACTACAACCTATATTAGAGAAGATAGCTATGGTTGAGAGGTTAGCTGAACAGAAGAATGATAAAGCACTTGGGTTTATACAGAATGTAAAAGAATATGTTAAGAATAATTACAGAGTAACCAAGAAACAAATGGAAGCTCTGAACAAAGTATATAAAAGATGTAGTGAAGATTTATTTAAAGATGAATAATAATTGGATAAAATTAAAAAGGAGTACTATGAAACCAACAATAGCACCAAAAAAGAAACCTGCAAAGAGAGCAGTTAAAACAGGTTCAATTGAACA
>Ga0098040_1000757_pt1 | contig 14563 bp, 2 predicted proteins | sample 7_EtaG_FD_75065 | JGI IMG/M metagenome (GOLD analysis project Ga0098040, IMG submission 75065) | Marine viral communities from the Subarctic Pacific Ocean - 7_ETSP_OMZ_AT15161 metaG | ecosystem: Environmental > Aquatic > Marine > Oceanic | place: Pacific Ocean | collected 2015-01-08
GGAAAACGACTTTATGGCGGCGCCCACAGACAGAACTTCACTGCCTCGCTGGTAGACTACCAAAATAATGCTCACGATGCCCTCACAGACGTACACATAGCCTCAGTCAGATACTGGTCGACGTATTTAGAACAAGACACCATCAACGCACACGCCCGAGACCCCGGTCGCTATGGAGTCAGAAACCCTTATAAGAGCGTGCATCTGACGGACAACATCCACATCCCTCAATCTGAAATGCTTGCCCTCAATTGGGATTTTTCGCAGATCACGTCTTCTGACGACGGAGGCATAGATGGCCTCGGAGTCGCTGGCTCAAGCAATGCTGGGTTCTTCGTTAAGGATATTAGTTCTGGCTCTGCGACCAAACGCAGCCGCTGGGACTGGATTGGCGGCGTTACTGGTAATAAGCACTCTGCCCGCGCCAGCTATTATATCGCTGGCGATACTGGCAGCGTGAACACAAACTACATCTTCTCATATCGCCAAAATATGCCAGAAACCGTTCAAAGTTCGGATATGGTGAATATTTTGCGCGACGATGATAATCAGTTTACGCGAGAATCCAGCCCGATCACTCACTATTTTTCTTTCGAGAAAAACATGTATAGAACAATTTCAGAAGAAATGCTAAACATGTTTGCGACAATTGTTGACTTTAATAATATTATTGGTGAGCCTGTAAACAGATATCGTCAAGAATACAAGAGCATGGAAAAGCTTAGAAGTCTATTCTTTGAAAAAATACAAAACGAGCCCAGTCTTGACAAATATGTTGATTTTTATAGATGGATCGACGGCGCGGTTTCGACCCTGCTTCTTCAGCTTGTTCCAGCTTCGGCAGAAACATCGGGCGAAATCAGGACGATGATTGAAAGTCACCTTCTTGAGAGAAACAAATATTGGACGAAGTTCCCGACTCTTGAGTCTAAGGCTGGTGATCCAACTGCTGGCATCCGTGGTGTTAATGAACTTCTTTATGATTGGGAACATGGACACAAGAATCCAGACGGAGCCGAGCGCGACAACGCACTTTATTGGAGAGACCGAGCACTAAGAGGAGACGCCCCGTTATCTTCTTCCAATGCAGATGTCAATTCCAACAAGGAAACGGTCAGGAACATCAGCGGAAAGCACCGCAACGACACACCTCCGACACTTTATGACACGGCGACAGCAACGACTTATCAGGGCTCAGCATATGCGATTGACCGTTTCACCAAGCCATATCGTTTAGCAACACACGAATCAAGAGAGATCAAAGGCGGCGTAAACTTCCCCAGAAACAAGAAGGCCAACTTGGTCTATGATGCGGTTCGTCCACACGGACCCCGTTCAGATGGTGAGCAGGCGAACATCCCATTAAATGTTATGCTCGCACAAAGCTCGTCTGTCGAGGCAATGCCAGAGATCAGCGATAGAATTGATCCATTAATGAAGGACTCCGACGCAGTTGTTGGTCCGCTTAAAACACCAGCGGTGAATGAGAAGAGAAGATTTAACTTTGAAGTTATGCAAGGTCGTGACTTCTGTGTTGATTATGCAGGCATTGCCAAAGATAATCTTTTGTTCCCATTTAATATTCACAGTTCTTCTGCCACAGGCGGATATAATGAGGAAATCACCTGCGGCTTTTATCAAGGCGCCGAACTGACGAACCTCCACCACGACACATATGGCGAGGGTCATGAAGTTCCAATGCAGGGCCCATTCACTGAAAAGTGGGTTGGTGGTCACCAATCCCGCCACGTTGAACTTAATGTCGGAAGCGACAACCAAATGTCCCGTCCAGAAGCCTTTAGAATCGTTACTGGAGATTGTAAGACAGGTGGGTTCATTGGAATCGTCGGAGCCGATTACCCGTTCCCAGAGGGCGACTGTGAGGTATCTGGGGGCTTCCCCGTTAAGAAACATCCAAGGGCATCCATGTATCGCTCTGTCACAGCCAAGCGTCCTGTCAATATCGCGTATATTAAGCAAACAGGATCTGCCAAGGGCGTCACAAGCATCGGAAACTATGAATATATTTATCAAGCTCTTCAGGCCAGTTCCCGCGCCACCCAGCGCCGAGCCTTTGTTAAGACAGGGGGTGCCGCTCTGTTTATCTCTGCGTCTGCATGGGTTTCTGGAGCCGTAGATTACACCAGACTTGATCAAGTTTCTAACACATCCAAGCACGTTTTTGTTGAAAGGTTCTCCGCCCCCGGCGGCCCTGAAACTTCTGGCGATGCGAACGGCGGCTTCGGCCTCGATGCCGTATCTGGCGAATATTCCCCATATAACTCTCTGAACAATCGGAACTTGTTGGTTCGTTCGACTATGCGAGAACTGTTCAGAGCACACACAAACGCTTTCGGATATTCTGGTTACACCAACTCCCTCGTTACAGAGGTTGAGGCAAACGAGTCAGACTATTCTGGAAGAGCAAATTATCATAAGATCCACCGAAACAACCTCAACAGAATGACCCAGCAGGAAAGCTATTCTCCTGTTTATAGTGGTTCGGTGCTGATCAACAAGAAACTTGTTCACTTCCCGAACACCGATCTCGACAGCGGCTCTTGTTTCGCACTGGCCTCATATGATGTCGTTGATTCTGAGATTCTTACTAATTCTGATACTTTCATGACAAAGGTTTGGTCGGCCTATTCAGGTTCGGGCTTCTCTTTTACGGGCTGGCTCAAGCCTCAAGATACGGCAATTCCTGACGGCGCAATGACTATTTTCGCAGCAGGAAAGGCGAACTCTAATCCCGTAATGTGGGCCGAGGTGGATCGTAATCCAAACACTGCTGACGGAATTGAGCGCGTGTTGTTTGGCCTTTCCTCCACAACAAACGGACAAGGAGCAAATGGCGAAACAATGTGGGAAGTCAAGGCATCTTCTTCCTTTTTGAATGACTGGGCTCATGTTGCGATCACATGGACATCCCAGCCCAGCGGCGCTCTTGGTTCTTCAAATCAAGTTGAAGGCGAAGCAATGGAGCGTGCTGTTACGATTTACATTAACGGTGTCTCTGCATCAAGTGAATTCACTGTGACTCGCCCATTCGCAACAAGAAATTGCTATTTATCGACTGCCAGCATGACCTCAAAGCTAAATTATAAGGCTTTTGGTAATCTCGATTACGCAGGCCGCCGGATGTTTACGATTGGTGGATATCACACAGACGCAAGCAACATGTGGTCTGGCTCTATGGATGAGTTAACCTTCTGGAAGATTCCGCTTGACGCAAATCAGGTTACTGAGATTTACAACAACGGTATCCCTTGTGACATAACTGCTTCAAGCCTTTATTCCGCAACTGGCTCAAACATGTTAGAGTGGATTAGATTTGAGCCTCAAATTGGCCAATGTGACCTCACCATCGACCCGGCAAACCCCGGCATTTATTCAGAGGGCGGCAACTTCTTAAATAATTTTACTGGAACAAAGTTCTTCCCAGTTTGTGTATCGGCCAGTCTCAACAATGGCTACACTGCCTCGGCAGAAGTTCAGGGATGCACACGACAGTTCGATTATATGCATCGCTCGTTCTCGTACATCACCGCATCTGTTCAGGATAATTATTATGTTTCTCACACAATTCCGAGAGCAGAGCACCAATATTCATGGTTGACTGCCTCACTTCTGCCAAATACAGAAAAGTTCCTTGGGTTTGCGCCAGCAGACGGAATGGTCACGAACTCATCAGGATATGTTCCTGCGCTCGATTTTGTTTCTTCAAGTGAAGCGGGAACGCACTATCCCGGCTCTAACGTGGCGAACGGAAGAATCTTCGGGAACGATCATGGCGAAGGCAAGGCAGGTCACCTCCCGACTGACTTTGTTGGGATGAACCATAATATTTATGAACCAATTTCTTCCAGTGCAAACACTGTTGGATATGACTCCATGACCCTCATCGACCATGTGGGGGGCAATGTTGCTGGTTATAACAATTATCTTAATGTGTCGCACGTTGTTCGAAACACTTTTGGCGGAGAAAACGTTTTTAGTTCTGGCTCCGCTGGCGGTGACCGAAACGCAATGGTGTTTAATGGACTGCTTTTGCACAGAAACGGTCCATATGGATATCCAAGTTGGAAACAAATTCGAACTGGAGAACATGCGGTCGCAAGATATAACAGAAGAAATAATATTATTTCGACTTATGAGGCTCCCACCGATTACACAACAGACGATGGAAGAGTGTTCACCGACACAATTCGACCGAGTTCCTTTGTAAATTATGAAGAGCCGCCAGTTGGTTCATCACAATATCCAATTCTTGCCTCGCTCATGGGAAACATTATTCAAACAACGTATGGCACAAACTTGGTCTACTTTAATAATGCGACCCTTAATGAGAGGTTGGGGCTTTCGATAACAGATGACATGGAGAATCAGTCTTACACCAATCTTATCGCGATGTATGGTGCCGGCCCTTCAACATTCCAGTCCTCTATGCCTGCTTATCATAATTACGGCCTCGTTTATCGCGAACAGGTCTATCCAAAAGACCGTTACGCCTTCACTTCTGGAGTCCGCAAAAGAGAAAACTTTTATGTTAGCTTCTGGACCCCTCTTGATGAAGATCGTCGACAGACACACAGGATAGATTCACAGGGCCAAACGACAAGAACAGGAAGTATTTGGGGCATGGATGGCCCATCAGACACTTATTGGAACTCAATGCGACTGCCAAGAGAATATGACGGTGGTTCCACCACCACATATTTGGCAGGAGAGATTTATTCGACATACAGAAACTCCAGCGGCTCAGGAGAGCTTCAAGATATAACAAAGCAGCTTTGGGGCAATTACGATTCTGCTGGAACGCAATACACCTATAAAAGAGGCGGCCCACTTTATTATTATTTCAACACACATTACACAGCCTCTGCCAATTTATCTCCCTCAAACGGCTTCAGCGAAGCACAATTAGAAAAGTGGGGCTTTAAATACACCGACACGTCACTGGCGATCACTCCTATCTTTGGTGGATACACAAAATTTGAAGCACACATTCAAGCTGGCCGCGCACCATTTTATAAATCATATGATGAATATGTCCAAGACCTTCGCTTGAGGGCAAAGGACCACACAATTGTTCCAGAGTTTAGAATTAGCGAACATATGCCTTTTTATATGCTCGAAAACGGTGGGTATTTTATCGCAGAAAATTCTGGCTCTTTGAGCTTGACTGGTTCGGCTATTTCGTCCAGCACTGAAGATGGCTTCTATCGAACTTATGCTCATGCTGAGTTTATGAGACACTTCGACAAGATCGAGTCAGATCACGATTTCGACGGCGGAGTCCGAGGTTTAACCCTTAAATGCAAGGCCCAAATGAAGTTGTTGCCTTATGATGGCTTCTTTCCAATGGACAGGACCATTCAACTTGCGAGCTTATTTTCGCAGTCTTATGGATCAAATATAGTAGACTCACCACAGTTCAGGTCTGCTTCGGCCACTCAATGGCGAGAATATGGCAAAGCCGAACATGCTCAGGCCCAGAAAGACAGATGGTCGATTTGGTCTCGCCCGTTCATGGCTCCCGGCATTCTATATAATACGATCAAGTCTGGGATGGCAGTCGATTATCCGATCATGACGGGCTCTTGGAACAAAAAGTTTAAAGGGATGTCAGGTGATTTTAAAATTTCTGCCTCTTACGAATGGCCTCACACCGGCAGCACTTTCCAAATACACAGCATCAATTTTATGGAAAAATACGATGCAGCAGTTGGATATCGCTATAACATGGGAACTTCAGACAATATCACTGGCTCTTTCATATCGCGTGGTTACGGATCTTATGACTTAACTGCGATATCCGGCGCAGTTGTTCAGATGGATAATTATAACATGAGGCTCCCGTTTGAAGCAATTATCGATCCATCTGAATATGTCAGGGGTCTGCCAATCGCAGATTGCGGGCACACATCCTCGCAACCGGGATTTGGTGTTCAGGACGGTAACCCATTCGCAAGAAGGGGAATGCTCGGAGCGTCCAGTAAGCCACTTTATAAAATGGCAATGTCAAACTTCTTGGCAAATGTCCCAGAGTTCTTTCTTAACGGCAAAAACTTTTCAACGATCACTTCGACAACGGAAGATAAGTTTTTGGCCGCCAAGCCCGGCAAAGTTTATGGAGCCCTCGTAAGAATAAGAAAATCAGTCGATACAGCTTCCACTGCTTCGCATGGATTCCATCCAGATTCGCTGGATAGAATGATGGCAGTTAATCCAAGCAACACGGAAGAATGGGTTCCAGAACAGTCAAAAGAAGTTGTTCCTTGGACAGAGCACAAGGAAACGATGACAATGTATAGTCGTCCCACTGCCTTTGGACCTGCTCATGGCTGGGGCTCCTTCGCTGGCTATAACACTCCATTCACACCATCATATTATGATGGCGAAGGTTGGGCCGTGCTTTATTGGACCCCGCCAACAGGCTCCGGTATGGGCAAAATGGATAAACTGTCGGCTAAGAAGTACTCATTAGATGAAATCATGGCGAATCTCGACATCATGTATCTTAGACATGCTCCGATCTTAAATTCTACACGGATGCACAGCCTTTCTGAGTCCGCTGGAACTGGTTTCGGAGGCCACGGCTGGATGGCGAGCGACATGTCTCTTTACAGTAACCAGACAATTCTGACAAACGCGGATCTTGAGCGATTGGGCTTGTCTTCTGAAATCGGAAAAGATATTGCCGAAGGAGAAGGCACATATACCAAGAACGCTAATAATTATTATTATCCTCGCCCAACAACGGGAAGTTATCTTTATGATCCAGAGTCCAACGCAATGCAGGTTTCTGCATCATTAAACTTGACTTTGAAAGCAGGAGTTGCAAGCCCAACATATGATCCTGAAACGGGACAAATGACTTCTGCCCAGTTCGATCAGAACTCGGACACCAAGGTCTGGGCTATCCAAGCTAAGTTCGAAACCCCAATGCTAAACTTCAAAGACGTTGATGCTTCGATGCCCACAAGCTATAAAGGAACAGACTGGGGATCAGATCCTCTCGATGCACCACCATCTTCCTCTGTCGCAAAGGGAATGTGGCATCAATATGGAAGACTCCCAGCAGAGGACGAAGGAATCTATATGCAGATCGGAGATATCCCAGAAATGTGCAAGAGCGCATGGGCATTCGGACATGTTGACGCAAACGTTCCAGTCTTTGGTTATTTCCACACGGCATCAAACCCATCTTACAAGGACAGCACAACATTCAGAACGCTTTCCTCACTGTTTAGCGATTACACCAATCCTTCTTTCGATGGCACAATCTATGATGACACATATGTTCTCGACTGGAATGGTTCAAGCACTCTCAAGAGAGAAGGTCTTGTCCTCCCAGAACAGTGGGAATCACTTTGTGACTTGGTTGGCTTCCCGAAGGCGTCAAAGAAAATGGGACAAATTGCACAATCTCAAGAGATCAAAGAAGCAGTTGTCGCAATTCCCTTTATTGAGCACGAAGGTGAGAGGCAATTCTTTGAAATCCCAAGAGAGACGATTGAAAAAGCAGGGCAGCTTATTGATGGAACGGCGATGTCCTCTTTCCAAGATCAGACTTTAGAACCCGGCGGCAGCGTTGTCGATATGATTCGGAGAATGAGAAGTTATGTTTTCCCACCAAAGATGGACTTTTTAACTTATGAAGCGATCAACCCATTCGCCATGTATATTTTTGAGTTCTCATATGAGCTAAACCAACAAGATCTATCCGATATTTGGCAGAATATCTTGCCAGAGCACGGAACGAGAATGAAAGAGTCAACAGCAACCATTAGTCATACGCTTATGGAAGAAGAGCTTAGTGGCCAGAACCAACAATTACTCGGCTGGAGAGCCGCAGCCAGCGGCAAGAGAATTCCTTCTAACTTGCAGTGGCTGGTCTTTAAGGTGAAACAGCGCGGAGAGTCCGACTATTTCGCCAAGGTCTTTGGCTCCGACGCTCAAGAGACTTCCGTCCTTCAGGGAGGAATACAGAAAAAGATGACCACTTTCGCGGCTCTTGACAATTCTGCTGTTTTAGACTCTTCAGGTCAATCCGAATACAGTTATAACTGGCCATATGATTATTGCTCTGTTGTCGAGCTTGCCAGCCTTGAAACTGCGGTATCTTATGGGACAGAAGGGATTACAGGATATGATCCTCCCGCACCCGATTACACAACGCCAACTGGTGAGTTAACAACTGTCCTTGATGGGGCATCCGATCTGGCCGCCCAAGCTATGGTTGAATCCGCACTAAATTGGTCAGATTCTGAATGAGCAGATATTTACTGTGAGAACACAAGAACATGTCATTTTTTAATAAAAAAGAAGAAGTCTTACACATTAAGCCAACTCAGTATGGCAAGTATCTTATTTCGCAAGGAAAATTCAAGCCTACCTATTATGCGTTCTTTGATGATGACGTGGTTTATGATTCAAAGTACATGGGCCCCGCTCACGAAGAACAACAAAATAATGCAGAGCCGAGAATTCAAGAAGATACACCAACAATGAAGGTGCAGCATGTGTTCACGGGAATTGAAACAAACATTAAAAAATTGAATCGAGAGATTCGATCTGGCAAGGTTGCTCTCGGTTCAGAACAAACCCTTCCGGTTGCAGAGCAGCATTTTGGCCTTTCTTCACCAATAGGCAATAGTTCTGTTGGAGAGCAAAACGCACCAGCATTTGAAGTTCAGTTTTGGAATGGGACCATAACGGGTTCCGTTTCGCACTTAACTGGTTCTCACGCTACTATGAAGATTCCGCAACTTGATACAGAAGTTATGTTTGAAACCTCAATAGGTTCCACCGCAGAAGACTCTTCCGCCGCACCGGGTCTGCCGGGCACCATTTACGAAGACGAGACTTTTATTAAGATAGAAGATGATTATCTGATCATCGAGTTTCTGGAGCACAATACTGAATTTCAAATGGCCAATTTTGATATTGAAGTGTTTCTTGTAGAGGAAGAAGACGTTTCTGGCTCTATTAAAACCCCCGGCCTTCCCGAGTTGTCACAACGTAAAAGAACTCACCTACTTCCGCTATCTTTTGTAAAATCACCAGAACAGGTTGTAAATGGAATTTTGGTAGACCAAAGACCAGCGTCAGAGTATAGACTCCCAGATCCGGGCCCTGCTTATATCAATTACTTTTTAGATCTTCATGTAGATCATGAAATAGATCCAGTTACACTTTGCGATTCAGTTCCAGAATCAAGAACTAAAGATCCCTTGTTTGACTCCCCAACAATCTGCGCAGAAAGAAAAGCATCAGTGGCCACAGATTCAGAGATTCGAGAAACGACAGGAGAAGGCGATATGTACAGTTCGGAAGTCTCGACTGAAGACTTTGAGGAGTGCGACTAATGGCCGATTACCTTATTGAGCAAATGGGAATTGTAGGAGATATTCTGCCGAATGTTTATATAAAGGCAATCACACTCAACAAAAAGGGTGGAGAGGTTATTGAACAGCTGAACCCCCATGTAGACGTTTCGGAATACTCTCGTTTCAACAAGCTAAACGGCGAAACTGTAATAATATCGCCACCAGTAAATTATTCTGGAAAAGCAAAGACATCAGAAACCCTTCTTGTTAGTGTTGAGCTTGTTATGAAAGACTCGCCGACCCCTTCTGGGTCTGCCACATGGATAAATAATGAAGAGATACTAAAATATTTGAGAGTCCGTGTAGTTCAGAGCACACATGCTAGCTTCACTAGAGCTATAAGTTCGGGATTAATGGCATTAGAGCCAGAAGCCTATAAATCTCATCCAAAATCAGATTTTGCATTTGAGCAAGTTTATGCAGTGAGCAATTATGTTGTAAAGACTGATTCAAAAAGGCCTATGGTTTTGCCAGAAAAAAGTGGAGATCCCCACACAGATCAGCCGGGACAAAATAGACTACAAGCCTATTACGCGACTACGGACTCTCAAGGAAACACTGTTTATGATGTCCCAATCGTTGCTACGTTTGCACATAACGAAACAGGTCCAAAGCATCTCTCATATTTCGCAACAACATATTTTGACACAGAGCAGATGATTGAAGATTATGGTCTTGACTTAACTAACAAAATGAAGAGGTCGATAATGGGAAAAACCTCTGCAGAAAAAGTGATAGATAGAAGCCAAGTTGTCGTTAACGCATATGTTTATTACCTATTGGATGGCTCTATTTGGACAGGAGCTGTTCAGAAGACCGGCTCCAAGTGGTTCACCCAAGGGAGTGCTACAGATTTACAGCTACGCCGCCGCCGTGTTCCAAACAAGACGGTGAAGGACTTGAGAAAGACAGGGGAAATAGAAGATATAACAATAGATTTTTCCATGGTTCAGGCAGAATTGTTGGGCATCGCCAGCACAATTGGTATCGTTAGCAACGATTCCCTATCTCTTAATTCTCAGCAAACTCATTTTTCAGATGATATGATTGCGAGAGACAGTTCTGGCCAGACAAGATTTATTTTATCAGTAGACTACCAAGATTTGTTGCGTGATAATACTTTGTATGGAAAGTTTTTTACGCACCCACGGAGTCAAGTTACCGAACTTGTTCAGCAATATACAAATCTTAAGGCGATTAGGGTTTATCGGAAAAGAGTAAAAACAAGCCAAAGAAAGAACCGTCTGGGCATGGACGCAGATTTTACAGATTGGTTTGACCCAACACAAGGTCCAGAGCTTGTTGCTCTTTCGGAAGATGCTACAAACAAAACTCTTAGGCCAAAGACTTTGTATAAAGATTCTTATGGCACCAAGACCACTATGTCTTCGGACAAGAACGGACAAAATACTTTTTTTGGTTCTATTAGACAAGTTTCGTTATCAGTGGATCAGTACGTTTCTGGTTTACGGCACTTTACTGTTATTGACGGAAATATGTCTGATATGACCGATGGCCTTTATCAATATTATGTTGAAATGGATATAGAGGACGGGACCAAAACCTTTTTAGAAGATTTGTTGGCCGTTATATCGAACGTTCGATTGGGTCTGGAAAGGTATTATAGTGAGTCTCTACAGGCACAGAATTACGATTACCAAGCTAATAAGTTTAAGCAAAATTTTATTGATTCGCAATCAGCGAAATATAAGGCAGTCATGGAGACAGCGCCTTGGGTTTATGGCCCCATTACATATCTTGATATTTTAAACACCCTTACAATGGACGCATATGCCTCGACTATGGAAGAATATATTAAAGCCCTACACGCGCTCGCTTCCCCTTCCACGGGAACTCCAGATGGCATAAATTCTTTGTTGAACCTCGCTGGCTCTTTAGAGAGCAATCTTCGCTCAATAATTGGCTTGAAGAGAGACTCCTCTAACGCTGAAATGGCAGGCAACACGCGAAAAAGAATCGTTAACATTGTTCACGAAATGAAGCATATTTTTGATAGCAATGTGGCTAAAAATGCAGGAATTGATTACTTAAGCGGCCAAGCAACAAATTTTGATGGCCTCCGTGTCGTTACTGGCACAGAGTGGGAATCGAGAACGACCAGTGAAACACAAAAATTCTATACAACGGGTATAGCAGACTTATCTCTATCAATTGCTGGAGAGGAAGATTTAAGCCCTGTCGTCTCAACAAAAATGACAGAAATGACATATCTTTCTCCAGCCTCGATAGACCTATATAACGTATCATATGATTTATTAGCTGGAGCAAGCAATTTTGACCCTTCAGTTTGTGACGAAATAGTTTACACTGCCTTGAACTATTCTCCCACTTCTGCCCCTTCTTATAGCCCTGCTGCAACAGCGACCAGCCCAGCAGATGTATCGCTTGCGATTTCTTCCACTTCACTTCTTGAAATAACTGCTAATAGCGGACTTACAATAATGTCCATGAACGATTTTCGACTGATTTCGCCCCCTCCAGATGGACTGAGTGAGGCTCAAAAATATGTTGGTGAAAACTCAAAATTTCTATCAGAAGATCTCGACCAAGAGGTTTTTCCAGAACCAGAACCAGTTCAATTGTCTTTAACATCGTATAATCTATTGACTGCGCTCTGCGGCCCTTGTATTTTTTCTAATGGCCAGAGTCCCGATTCGCCCGGCTCTGCGTTTGACTCGCCAATAACTATGTCGCCCACGCTGAGTAGTTTTAATTTAGCCTCAACATCAAATCCTGTTGTTGCAAAAATCTCAAATCTCACTTCTAACGGATATAGCAGCAAGACGGCAAAAGATATGGTCATAAAAGAATTGGCAGGAGTGCCAAATCAATTGAAATCTCTTATGGTCACTGCAGGCACTGCCCTGCCTGAAGCTTCCGAAGTAGAAACATCGACCCAAACGACTTCATTGTCTTCGCTATCTTCAGCGAAACCGAGCGTAACTAAACAAACCAGTAACGCAGGAGCATCTTCTGTGCGAGCAAATTGGTCTGCCACTGGGGTGGATTCGTTTACAACCGAGACGACAATTTCCACAATGGTGGTCAATTACCAAATGCTTTCTCAAATTGAGGTTCTGTCTGGATATGACGGCATGCTCTCTGGAGCGCCTTCCGTTAAAGCTCCTATATGGCAGCCAATGGATGCAGAATTATATGAAGCAAATTTTGGCAAGCTTCTTTTATGCAGAATTACGAGATATTCGAGTTCAACTTTTGGAGTTTCTACTCCTTCTGGTGTTGAGCTACCTATTTATAATGAATATTTCTTTTTGAAGCCGTTTGATGTCACGACGGTCGATACAATAACCGAGACCTCAAAATACCCAACACCAACAGCACCCGCTCTCAAGAGCACAACCCTTCCCAGTTTAACTGTGGAAGTTGGCGGCCTTCTTACTACTTTGGGCTATTCTCCGTCTCAAGAAGATATTGCCACAATTGCAACAGAGTACATATCAACCATGAATATCCCATCGTCGAATCAACACTCTACGCTTAATGAATCTGGCGGAAGTTACTAATGGCATTGAGCAAGAGAAGATACATGATCGACTTGGGCCACACCGAAGGCTCTGTAGACACGTTTAGAAGCGCAAGTTTGAAATATTGGACAAAATCGCAAGAATTGTTAAATATTGATTTTGCAAATCCAAAAAATGCTTGGGATACCAATGCGGGTGTTTATTTTGAGATAACCTGCTCTTCTCCAAGGATAGGTTCTGATACTGAATTCTATTCTTTTTCGGAGACAATAACGATTGCCGCGAATACAACTTATTTTGATGCTATGTCAGACGGCCAAGGCGCATGGGTTAGCTATGTTGATAGTATTATAGATACTTCTACGACACACTTTGACCATGCCAGCGAGACTCCGATTCCTTTTGGTTACCAAGAGCTACAGAATTATTCTAATATTTCTGGGCCAATGATCGCCGATATTGAGACAAATTATAATTTTTATATTGATAGATATGAGAAACAAACCAGATTGAAAACAGTGCCCGAACAGGTTCTACCAAATTTATATGCTTTCATGTTCGAACAAGAGGCAGAAAATCTAGACTCAGACAAAACAGAATTTGCTAGGCTGAACACGCTACAGGACACAATTCCAGATGTGTTCAAGGATGTATTAAATCGCAAGGGCGAAAAAATTGGAGAAAGAGACGAGGGGCAGTATTTTGAGAAATATGCGTTTTATTTGCCAAAAGCTACAAAGGCAAGGGCCCTCTCGGGCATCCGTGATAGATATACAAATATTGGCTTTCCAATTAGCAGCGTTTCAGAGATAGGAAAATATAATGAAAAAGCGGAATTGTTTCCCATGTATATGGGGATTTCTTTCTCTACAGATGTGACAACTATGCTGGCCCAAAGCTTAAAAGACTCAAATATGTCAGCGGCTCTTATGAAGTCTATGGTTGAAAATCTTGAAAACCCAGATCATGTTACTAAGTTTTTGGCAGCAACAGAAACACATTATCAGGTTCCAGTAGAGGATGGCCGTTTTTCGGATAAGAAAAAGACTGTTTATACGAATGAAGAGGTGAAGTGTTGGGACATCCTCTCTTGGTGGGACGTATATAGCAATTCATCCCCATCTCCCCTCCCGTCAAATGCGATAATGATGTCAAATGACAAAGAATTAGATCTATGCAGCGACAGTGAGACCTCAACTTTCTTAAAGAATATGATGAAATTGGTTTTCGCAGGAAAGCTTAGGACGATGATTAAGGAAACAAATCGTACTTTCGAAGAGTTGTTGTTGGGAAACACAGCATATTCTGAAACAGTAATGTACAGGATTGACAAGCATGTGGGGGAGTCTACGGCCCGCCCCGCGATCCAAAGTTTTTATGTTTGCAATTCTAACGACATTGATGTGTTTAAATTTATAGATACTCAGGTTAAGTATGATAATTTTTATACTTATAAAATTTATGCATATCAGGCAGTTTTTGGAATGGAGTATTCCTATACGGCGCCGATAGTTGCGGGGTACACTGCTCAGTTTGATGTAAATTATCGGCCATCAATTAAATTGAAGGAAGTTCCTTATTTTGAAGAAACAGAAGTTATGGTTGATGATCCTCCTGTGCCTCCAGACATAAACATTATTCCATATCGCGGAGTTAAGGACA
>Ga0098040_1000759_pt1 | contig 14552 bp, 13 predicted proteins | sample 7_EtaG_FD_75065 | JGI IMG/M metagenome (GOLD analysis project Ga0098040, IMG submission 75065) | Marine viral communities from the Subarctic Pacific Ocean - 7_ETSP_OMZ_AT15161 metaG | ecosystem: Environmental > Aquatic > Marine > Oceanic | place: Pacific Ocean | collected 2015-01-08
AAGCAAAGAAGTAACTCCAAAAGAAACCAAGAGTAATCCATAATGAGTAGATATAAAAGAAGAAGAACAGCAATAAACGCAGAGGAACAATATGATAAGTTGTTTGAGTCCCGTGGTGTCAAACAAATAGAACAATATAGAACCTTTGAGTCCGAACCCGTTGAACAAAAAGATTTAGATGAGGTCGAGTGCCATATTCACTTTTGGGGTATGGGAGACACTTATTGGAAATTATCATCAATCTTCTATGGCTCACCAGAACACTGGTGGATTATTGCCTCATATAACAGAAAGCCCACCGAGGCTCACAACAAACTTGGCGACAAAATCAAGATTCCATTGAATATTGCCGAAGCATTACAGGTGGTGTCGTAATGGGGGCGATGCAATCAGGCAAGAGCGGACCTTGGTCCAATGATAATGGAAAGACTGAACTGAATGGACAACAAACCAAGCTAACGCTTCATAATAATGAAAGTCACCATGAAAAAACTGTCGGTGAAGTGGTTTATGCGAGGATGACCAAAGATAATTACTCCGGCTTCGGCGAGGTGGACCAAGGCGTGCTTGATGATTGGGCCGGGGCATATAAATTTAGTAATCACACGCGGTTTGAGGATTCATCTGATTTTACTAAGCTTGATCTTAAAACATTTAAGGATGTAATGTTTGGAGGGTCGTCTGGCTTCGGCCGCTCCATCAACCACAGTATCAGCCAAGAGATGCACACCTCTTATAAAATGAAAGTCCCATTTAATACTGGACTTATCACTCATGGACTCTGGCTTGTCCCATCTGATACTGTGTGGACCTCCGACTTCACAAAGTGGGTTTTAAATTATTTTCCCTTTAAAACAGGCACTGAATCGGCTAAATGGAAAGCCCTCGGCCATGATGACCGTTGGGATGCCATTTCGTTAATATCAAAAGAAAAAGGCAAGACTTTTTCTGATGGTGATCCGATCAAAATTCCCTATTACTACCGCGAAGGGTCGGTGACTAAGGCTAATGACCACGCCACCACATTCCGGTCTATGGGCAACGGCGAGACTTATTGGATCAATGTCGAGGATGGTAAGTTTTTGTACAACAAAGGGTACAGCCACACGGGGAGAATCTATAATAGATTAGGTCCGCTGGGTATCCACAACGAGGAGATCCACGGGCTGGCTCTGAGAACGCAGTATATTATCTTCCCAGCCGCCATCGCAGGATATAGAAATGGAGCTTATCTGGCTGAGAGCTTGGCTACAGGGTTTATTAAATATATTGGCGCAAATTATTTTGTGCCGGGGTCCAAGGGTGGAGAAATTAGTGTGGATACAACCTTTGGCAAAATGAACGAAAACGATAAAATTTTGCTTTATCTCTTAGGGGGAGACCCGACCATAACAGGAGTTCACCCTGATGTCAGCGATGGAAGGACAAATTATTTTACAAGGATGCACAGAAGTACAACAGGAAGTCCGCCCCAAATCAAGAAGGCACTGATCTTACTGGACAATGATGTCGAGAATCTAATATATAACGTAAATAATTGGAGAAAATTGATTGAAAAATGCAAGTCAGCTTTCACGAGTAAGGCAGACAAATTTCCCATACAATCTTCCGCTGGCGGTGTGTCTTCGACTTTATCATTTTTAAATGGGAAAGATCTTAGTTTAAAGAAGTTTGCTGAATTATGTACATGGGAAAACACGCAACTTGATAAATATCACCCTGATGGTCGCCCATGTTCAATGGAAGGGTGGCTTAAAAAGAATTATAAAAGCGACCCCCATCGCACCGCAACGGGCTGCTGGGGTGGCATTAAAAATCCCGATAAAGAAGTTTATAATTTGTGGGGAAGCACGGCCCAAGCTGGCCTCATCAAGCCCATCCGGGATCACACTAAAGAAGTCCAAATACAACCTTTAGGTGATAATCAAGAGGTCAGGCGAGGTGGCAAAGACAGGAACATAGCCGAGGGCAGAGACTGGCCTTTATACCTTGATCAAAAATATTGCCAAAAAGACCCCAAAGGCCGCGAACTTAACCAGTGGTATCGTGCTTTTGGTAAATTTACCAAAGGAGACCTTGCAGGCAAAACGAATTCTGAATCTGGTGATATTGAAACAAAATACCAAAAAGCATTTGAAGCCATGGGTATACCTATAATTTTTCCATCGGGTTGGCCTGCGGAACCATGGGACGCGTCATTTTCGGATCCTTCATATCCAGAAGAGCCCGGTGCCTTGGCCAAGGCCGCCGCATGGGTTTTCACCCCCGGAAAGAGTAATTTCACCAGTGCCCGAATCCTTCAAAACACCATCGGTAGCCAACTCCAGACAAAGCAAGTTGCTGGTTTTAGCCCAGAAAATATTAAATACACTTTAAATCAAAATAGTTATGTTAGTATATCTCTCAAAAAACCCGACTCTATACTGAACTGGCATGAAGGCAACTACTCGACCGAAAAAATCAAAAAAGCCGAACAAAAATCCATGGCAGATGGAGAGGCTAATAAACAACTTTCTGCTGATCTAAGTGGCGTTAATGTTGAAGTAATACCAGAATTTAAAGGTATTTATCAGCAGCTTCTGTTGTGTAAAAATATAGTGTCGAATGTTTATAGTGCCTTAAAGAAGAGAATGGAAAAAACAGAGAAATGGGGCCAATGCGGCCTCACTAAAGACGAATCAAAAAACGCAGCAGGCGACATCGCCGCTGACATGGGGACCATGGTCGCAACATATGCCAGCGTTGCTTCTCAAGCTTGCGCTCAATGGTATACTTGGGTTAAAGCAAACAATGCAATCGTATTTAAGTGGTATGCTTTAAGATTTAAAATTGAAGCTGATCCAGATATAGGCGAAGATGACTTGGCGAAATGGGCAAAGTCCGAAGGCAAGAAAATTGAAGGTTTATCCATACAAGACATGAAAAATGAGCAAGATTGGAGAGGTAAATTGTTGGCCATGCAAAAGAAACGCCTTAAGAGTGACCTCGACGCTGCCAACGAAAGGTCTGGACAAGCCGACGATGCGAAAAGAAAACAAAGAGACAGAGAGAAATTCGCAGATCAATGTATATTGTTGGGAAATATGAAAATTTTGCGAGACAAATATCGTAAACTTATGGAAAGCCAAGTTAAGGAAAAAAGTAGTGTTCACAAAAATGGACCTTATAACAATCGTTTTATTATGCTTGACCATACAAAAAAAGAGCACACTAAAATACCAAATTTGTTGTCTAGTCCTAAAAAACAAGACATAAAGTTATTTACTGAAATAACTCCTGATTTGGTTTCTGCCCTGACACCAAAAATAAGATTATATAAAGTTTTTTCTAATAATAAAATAGCCGCAGGGGCTCTTACAGAAATTGAATTCCCTTTTGAAAATATTACAAATTTTGATAGTAAAAAATACATGACATCAGATATTGACAGGGGTCACGGAGTAGGAATAAAATCGTTCTCTTTTTCCTTCGATGGGACAACCCCTGCTACGGCTAGAAAAGATATTAAAGCAGAATTGGTTTTATATTTTCAAAATTTTCAAGATTTAACAAGGAAGAGGAACTTCGGTAAAGGATATCCCAATTTTAGATATATTGAACTGTTATTGATGCCGTTTAATGAAAGGCCAAGAAGTCATCCAAATGATTATAAGCCAGATAACTATAGAATCCGAGCGGATGTTGGATGGACACCAAGAACAGATGCCGCATTTAAGCAAATTTTGGAAAAAAGATGTCAAAAGGATCCTATATTCAAGGACATTGAAAACCCATTGCAGCAATTTAATGATGCACTCGACAAAACTAATAAGTCTTTTTATCTAAATATGATTGACCACGATTTGGATATTAAAAATGATGGAACAGTTGAAATTAAAATAACTTACGCCGCGTATGTAGAATCTGTGATGAAATCCTCAGAACTCGATGCTTTGTCTACACCGGAATCTCTTTATCTTAAGGAACTGCGACGAGCCAAATTAGATACCATTTTAGAAAAAGAAGATTGCGCCCCGCACCAACTTTCTGATCTTAAGGCTGTTTATAAAAAACAAGATGATAGACACCTTAAAGCCTCGTATCAATCGTTAAAACGGCGTTTAATACAAAGGATGAAAGTTTTTTATTTGAATATCGAGAATACCGAAATTAATATGTTTGTTGAGCAGGGAAATATGCCACCTATCAAACCCGAAAAGGTCCAAATCGTACCAAATTTAGAATATTCAGCCACAAATCTTAAAAATATGGATACAGAAAATGAGACTAAGATTAACTTTTTCTTTTTGGGAGATTTAATTTATACCGCTCTTGATTGTATGTATCACCCCGCCGTAATACCCGAAGTAGATCATGACTTTTATCAAGCGGATGTAAACGTTGGCAGTATAAGAAGATCAGTGGCAAAAACAAAAATTCTTCTTTCTTCATTTGTTTATGATGATTACACAAATGGTGAAAAAAAGAAAGCAGCACACTTTAATGATGTCAATATTGCAGAAATTCCAATATCTATGAGCTATTTCCAGAAATGGATGACAGAGAATGTTATTGAACCAGAAAGAAAAAAATATCCAGTTTTAGATTTTATTAGAGATATAAGTCAAATGGTAGTAAGTCTGTTATTGGAGACTTGCATCAACCAGTCTGTCGATAAATCTATATCTTTTGAAACAGGCCAGATCCTGTCACTGGAGCAAAAAACAAAACACAAAAGCGATATGTTGGAACTTTTAGACTCACAGAGTAACAAACTTAGAGTTATGGTAGACCTCCATTATAAAAAAACGAAAGGCATTAGATTGCCGCTTCCAACAGCTTCAGAAAACGCTAGCATAGAAGATTTTTATAACTATTTGTTCCTTTATCCCGTTAGCTCAATGAACACTAGTAACCATACCGGAGCAGGCTCTCGTAAGGAAGACGAAGAGCAGGGAGTTTACCACTATCAAATAGGATCTAATCGAGGTTTACTTAAAACTATCAAATTTAGTAAAGTCGATATGCAATATATTAGAGAAGCAAGATTTTTTAATCACGGTCACGATGGCTTAATGCAACTTGCAGCCGTATATAAAGCGTCATTGGAGATGATTGGCAATACGATATATTATCCCGGAATGGAATTATTTATAGATCCTCGCGGAATGGGCGGAACCGAATTCGATCCAACGGCGGGAAGAGACGGCGACGTTGAAGCCTCAATCGCGAATGCTCTTGGTATCGGAGGATATCATATAGTTACAAAAGTTAAGTCAACCATCACACCAGATAAATTTACCACAACTGTGGATGCCCAGTTTCATTATAGCGGCGACGGTCAAGCGAGCCTTTTGGCTTCTTCTGGCAGACCCAATAAAGGAGCCGTCGATAGTATCAGAAAAGCCGCCGCCAAAAAGGTCGGCGGCAAGAAAACTTGTTCGGCGGCTCTCCACGACGAACAAGTAAGTTACACAAATGCTATGAAGAGCGCAGACAAAACCGATACCTCAGATAAAAAAGATACCCCTGATACAGCGGCTCCAAAAACCGACGGCAAATCCTCTGACGCAAAGAAGAAATCGAAAGATAAGAAGAAGAAGTCATGACCGATTTTTATGGAAAAAATAATTTAAATTCTGTCAAAGATTTGTTTTATGAAAGAATCGATTATAAATTAACGGCATATTCGTGGAATCCTCAACAAGTTAGAGATTTAAATTTTGTTGAGAATGCAATGTATGGGTCGATAAATACAAGAATGGATACGGTTTATATTGCTGATGAAAATAACTTAAAAAACCTAACTTCCACCTCAGATGTTGATAAAGTTCCCCGTGCTTTAGATTTTGTAGCAGACGCTTTTAATGAAGTTGTTAATAGATTTAATGCTGCATGTAGTTCAAACATTTTGCCCACTAATGATCCTTATTTATCGAAATTAAGAGTTCATAGAGCCTATGAAAGCCCTTTGATTAAATATAGTGAATATATTGAGACTCTAATGGAATCTTTTATGGATGATTATATTATTGATTTAAGAAAACGGCAAGAAATATTAAATGTTAGAGATTATATTAATCATTTATATATATTTTTAAGGGATAGTAAAAATTTTACTCCTTTGACTTTTACTGCTTGGCAGAGATCAAGACATTCTAATATTTTTACTTCCGGCTTGGCAATAGATATAGGCGGCCTACCCATAGATGATGACCGCTCTAAAGAACAGCTTTTTTTAAACAACCCTATATTTCCTTTTTATTTAAATGTTTGCAAGGCCAATGGCTTTTTAGTACCGCACAACGTTCCTTGGGTCATGGTTGCAGATGTTCTATCTCCGGCCCTGCAAGCTTATTCAAGTGGATATTTAATTTTTAGACCTAGCGAGGTCTTTAGAGAAAAGTATGATTTAGCCCATAGAAAGGATTTATCGTTATTAAAAGATTTGACATTTGAATATTATAATAGATTTGCAAACACATTTAAGTCTGAGAAATTTGTTGATTGTAACTGTAAAAATAAAACCCAAAGTGCCATTCACAGAAGACAGCAAGTGACAAGAGAGCAATATGATACATTATTTTCTCATAGGGATTGGGTCAATATGTATATACATATCAGAAACGCAGAAGATGAAAATCCTATAAATGAAAAGAAAATAAACAAATTGTTATTAAGAACAAGAAAAAAGAATTTTTCTGTTGACAACTCCAATGAATTGGGCTATATTAATGAGGTATTTAGAAAAAACTATCGTAAACGATATGGCGGACTCAATAGAAAGGCGGAAAGAGTTATGACAAAAAGAAATAATGATCTAAAAATAAATAAAGCTAAAGACTTGGTACAGGTTCAAAACAAAGTACAAGACTTTATTGATTTTGAGCCTCTTCTCCGACCTTCGACACCACCGATAGAAGTACGGGGCGATCACGATCACGACCATGATGAAGATTAGAGGTTTTAATGATATTTCAAATTTTAGATGATCGCGAACAATGTTTCGGCGTTTATTCCAATGGTTCATTTACATACGACAAGCTTCCAAATGGCTTCGATCAAACTTGGGCATGGAATCGCAACCTTGTTGGAAAAAACATCGAATATGCTCAAATATGGTGCGATGGCAAACCTCTTGGAGAGGTCGGACCTCCTCATCTTGTTGATCGCTTTGAGGTGAGGTCAAGGAAAATCAAAGGTTTTCTCAGATCAATGACAAACGCCAAAATCCGCTTTGATGATGTTTGTTTGTTTGAAATTGTTCCCGATCACCACCTACGCCACTATTGCGAAGTAAAGAACGAAATTTGCAAATGGATCTTTGAAAATCTTGAAAAACCAAAGAACCACCAGTTCATGGTTGACTTACTTGAGATGACCGAAGATATTTCAGAGAATATCGTCTCTATCGACCTAAATCGGCTGTTTAGGCATAGTAAGAATGATAGGAAGGCGCACTACCTATTCAACCAAGTTAAAGGCGAAGAACAGCGTGTTTTGTACGATGTGTGGGGTTCTATAACTGGCCGCTTGACTACGAAAACGGGGTCCTTTCCGATTCTCAACTTGAAGAAAGAAATTGCCGATTGTGTGATTCCCAAGAATGACGCTTTTATACAGTTGGACTTCAATGGAGCCGAGATTAGGACTCTTCTGTCATTGGCCGGAAAAGAACAACCAGACGGCGACATTCATGAATGGAATATGAAGAATATCTACCATGAAGTAGATACGAGAGCAAAAGCAAAACAGAGGTTTTTTGCTTGGCTTTATAATCCGAACTCAACTGATGTAGAAACAGAGAAGTTTTACAATCGCTCCGAGGTCCTAAATAAATATTATAATAATGGTGTCGTCTCAACCCCATTTGGAAGAGAGATCCAATCAGATGACTTTCATGCCTTAAACTATTTGCTTCAATCATCTTCTTCGGATAATTGTTTGCACTCAGCAATTAAAATTAATAAGTTTTTAAAGAGTAAACAATCATTTGTTCATTCTGTAGTTCATGACTCAATAATCATTGATTTGAAAACAGAAGAAAGGCAGGTTCTCCCAACTCTTTTGGAGCTTTTCAGTGATACAAAACTAGGTATGTTTAGTACGACTGTACATATTGGAAAAGATCTTAAAAACTTTGAGAGGTTATCATGGTAGTCATAGGAATAGGTCAAGCTGGTTGCAATGTTGCATCCTGTTTTTCCAAAGGCCACAAAAAGATATTATTTACTGCGGATAAATTTCCTTCGACTTGCAAAAAAATTGAAGATTACGAGGCAAAGTGCCCCGCATTTAAAAAAGAGCTAAATTTCCGCGCAAAAGAATGTTGGGTTTTTGTTAGTGGTGCTGGAAAGGTATCTGGTGCTACATTAAGAATTCTGGAGAAGATAAAGAACAAAACAATAAACGTTGTTTACCTTTGTCCCGATGAACTTCTCTCAACCCCGATACAACTAAAGAGGCACAGAGTATGTTTTGGTGTCCTACAGCAGTTTGCACGCTCTGGACTCTTAAACGCCGTATATCTTGTATCAAACAGTCAAATGCTCAGTATTGTTGGTGAAGGTCCAATCAGTTCAGTTTATGACAATGCCAATCGAACGATTGCAAGTATTGTCGAGACAGTAGAATATTTTAATAATGAAGCCCCAGTTTTGGGTTCAATCGCAAAGCCAAAAGAAATTTCAAGGATCAGAACCTTTGGAATGGGCTCTTTAGAAGAAAATGAAGAAAAGTTAACATTTCCCCTTGACAATATAAAGGAAACGGGATACATGTATAGTATCAACCAAGAGGAACTTGAAGAACAAAACGATATTCTTTCATTGATTACAGATAGAGTTGCAATGGACAAAGAAAATGAAATTCTTTCATCATTTGCAGTTTTCTCCTCACCCCATGAAAAATCGTTTTATTATTCAGTCAAATCAACTCACTTCATACAGGGAGAATAAAATGGCCGCTGAACATTTATAAAAAAGAGACAACTGGCAAAGGGGTGAAAACCTTATTGGCAAAGCTGGCGAAAACGCATGGGCACTTGCTCACGCTTTATATATGCCCGACCATTATGAATGGAGAAAAGCACACAAAGTTGTCATTTATCCAGACGGTCGAGGTATAGTACCAGATCTGATACTCACAAACACCCTGACAGGGATGTCAGTATATTGGGAGATCAAGTCAGGAAACAATGGTGGAAATGCTCATGAAAGAGCTTATAAATATCTCTCTCAGCCAGCATGTGAGGATATAAGAAAAGCAAGCCCAAATTTAAACCTCATTGATGATCCTATTATGTTTGGATTTGTTGGTCGAACATTTTCTGGTGATGCCTTTATAACTGAGGGCAAAAATCCATCTAAAGTATATCCATCACGCTATCAAGAAGAGCTTTCACTATTTCTTAGAGGTCGAAACTGGTTTACCTTGAATGAAGATCATTCTTGGGCCGAAAAAAATGCAACCCAAATCATGGAGATAGTATGAATAAGATGAAACCTTTGTTTATGTGGGCTGGTGGAAAAAATAAGATGCTTAAAAAATATGCACCTTATTTGCCCGAAACCGTTAATCATTATGTTGAGCCATTTTTGGGCGGAGGTGCAATGTTTATTTGGGCCTACAAACTAAACCAGAAGGCACACTTTGTTCTCAATGATTATAATGAATCAATCATGAACATATATCGAGCGATCAAGAGCGATTTGGAGCCATTTCTTAAAAGAATGGACCAACTTTCTGATGTGTATTTACCATTGGATAAAGAAGCTCGTAAGAAGTTCTATTATGCTCTTCGACAAGAACATGCATACGATCATGAGAAGTGGACCCAAACCGAAGAATGCGCGTCACTCTATTTCTTGATGAAAACCGGATTTAACGGTATTTGGCAAATTAACAAAAATACCAACAATCGCTTTGGAACTCCAAGCGGCTTGTTAAATCAAAAAACTAAAGTATACGACAAAGACAATGTAAAAGCATGGCATACAGCACTCAAACAGTGTACATTGCTGGACGGAGATTTTGCTGATAGTATATCTTATGTACAAAATGACTCATATGTTTTTCTGGACCCACCCTATAGAGGTTCATTTACACAGTATGGAGTGGATTTTGATGACAAGATGCAAGAAAGAGTTATTAAATTTTTAAACACCTGTGTTAACAAGGGAGCGTATACATTGATGTCCAATAGAGATGTCGGTGACCAATTCTTTGAACAACGCACAGGAAACCATAAGTTGGTCTATTTCGACGTAACTTATACAGCAGGGAGAAGGAAGAAAAACGCTGATGGCACTCACAGTGCCAAAAAAGCAAGGGAGATATTGATGATAGGAAAAAAATAAAAAAAATACTTGACAATATATGCATAATAGGATATATTATTAAGGTCTAAAAAAGACAAAATGCAATCATTTAAAATAAATACAAGGAGGAAAAATGAATAGCACAAACGTATACACAGGAACTTTTACAACCCGACAAGGACAGACCCGAACAATGTCGTTCGTTCGCGCAAATGACATGCCAGCATCGGTTTTTGAAGGAAAACAACGACCCCATCAAAATAGTGATGGACAAGAAGTTGTTTATGACGTAAAATCCAAAGGTTGGCGAACCTTCAACTGGGGAACCGCACACGGAACTGTAAGAAAAGAAACTATTCAATTTTCATTTGACAACATTCAAAAATAATGTTATAATATAATATAAGCGGGGGGCATTTGCCCCCCGACTTTAGGGTGTATCCCCAACAACGAACAAATAAAAAACAAGGAGAAAATAAAATGGCTATTAATTTAGATGCAATGAAAGCAAAACTTGAAGCTTCCAAAAACGGAGGCAAGAAAAGTGAAAACAGTACAAAATGGCGACCACAAGAGGGCGATCAAACAATTCGTATCATGCCCACTGAAGATGGCGACCCGTTTAAAGAGCATCACTTTCACTATAATGTAGGTAGAAACCCCGGAATTCTTTGTCCTAAGAAGAATCACGGCGAAGAATGCCCCATTTGTGAATTCGCTTCATCCCTTTGGAGGGACGGTGTTTCAAATAATGATGACACTGCCAAACGTGAAGCAAAGAAGCTATTTGTCCGTAAGCGTTATTTTTCACCGATTCTCGTAAGAGGAAAAGAGAAAGAAGGTGTAAAAATCTGGTCTTATGGTAAAATGGCATATGAAACACTTCTCGGTTATGTTTTAGACCCAGATTATGGTGATATCACACATACAGAGACAGGAACCGATTTGGTCCTAACATATACTGTTCCCGGTACTCCCGGCTCGTTCCCCAAAACCCAGTTAAAGCCCCGCCGCCGTCCTTCGGCGTTATGTGATGAGGCTGTGGCCGATTGCGATGAGCTTGTTGAATCAATCCCAGAAATTGAGACTTTATTCCAACGACTTACAACTCAAGAAGTTAAAGCTCTGTTGGATGAATATCTTTCCTCCGATGCAAACTCAGAGTCTCGTTCTGTGGAAACGCAAAAGTATAATACTGAAAACAAGGTTGATGCTGCGTTTAGTAAATTCATGAACAGTTAGGATCTCCGCCATAGGGGGCGCGGCGGAAATAAATTGCGCCCCCTCTTTTTAGAAGCGCAGGGAGGCATGGCTTGAACAGATGCCTCACTTTTTTTAAAGGAGGAAAAATGAAGTATTTTGTGTTAGCTGCAATGTTTATAGCTTGTGGCGATAAGTCTGAAGACACTGGCGAAGTGCAATCAGAAGAACAAGATTCAGCAGTCCAAGCTGAATAAAATAAAAAAACACCGTGAGTAGGCACGGGTTGAAATGTGCCAAATTGATATGAAACTAAAATGGAGGTTAAAATGTCAATAAAATTATATGGAAATGGAAGCTTCGTAGTCAACAACTTGAATAAGAATGTTCAAGTTATTGATATAGATGTTAATATTCCTTCCTATCTTAATAGGAAAACGGAATCCCAAACAATTAAGAAATATATTAGTTGTGTCGGCGGGTTTCATCGGGGCCTATGGCAACCACCACTGGTAGCAGAACTACCAGACGGAATAAGATTGTTGTTCGACGGCGATCATCGCCGCCAGTTGTGGAAAAAAGCTTTTCCAAACGCTAAAACAATGCCAGTTCAAGTTATCAAAGTTGATAGTTTAAAACAGATAAGTGAACTCTTTGTCATTATTAACAAAACTGGTCGAAAATCACTCAGTTCCGATGAGGTATTTGTTCATCAAGTTCACTCTGGCGATCAAAGTGCAATACAGGACAGCCGTAACTTGGCAAAGTCTGGCTTGTGTGTGTCGCTTGGAACAGGTGAAAAAGGTAGTTCTGTTGGTGCAACAAGTGGGTTACATAATAACACCGCTTGGAGAGTCAAGATTAACGGATTTAGAAATACTGTTCAAAAAACAGGTTTAGGTCCAGTTATTGATGCCTCTAACTTGATCCAAAAAACTTGGACTAATGAAAAAGTGGCTCAAAATGAGTTACTTGGTGGTTTGGCCCATGTATTCAAAAATACTGGTGTTCTTGGCGACAAGAGTATTTCAAGTGCTTTTGAGTCTTTCATTGAGGCCATGGCTGTCGCCAGAGGTAAGCAAAGAAATGTAGCCTCAGACTTCAAACAAAGAGGTGGCAGTGTTGTTAATATGCACGAAGAGTCGGTTGCCTTGGGCATAATAGAGTCATTCTATCAAAGCCCACAGCGTTCGACTATTAGTAAAAACAAGATGTCATCCTGTTTCTCAGGATATAAAAAGCATCTTAAAAATAAGCTTAACCAATGAGTTAAGACCGCAGGGGGGCATGGGTTACAGATGCCTCATTTTTTTATGGAGGATAAAATGGCACAAGACGATGTTAGAGAAAAGGCCCAAATTAAGCATTTTGGGCTGTCTGATTTTTCAGAGACAAATAGAGGAAACCAATATTGGCCCGATGCAAAAACTGTTTTTAGCAGCAGTGATAGAGAAGTGACCGTGGAACTCAAAACAAAACCAGAATTTGTTTTTAGTAAGAAGTCATTAAAATCAAAAAACGATGTAAGCACTGCAAGAGGATTCGGCCCTAAAAAAGTAAAAGAATGGAAAAAGAAGACAGACATATTTATTTTTAGTGAATATTCTGGGGCCAAATGGAATGGCAATTTTAATGAACATTATGCATTGACCCCTGACGCTTTAGATCCTTGGATTCAAGAAAAAGTTGTAAAACCTTTTAATGAAGGTAGGAAAAAATACTTCGGCTTCAGCGAGGCAAAAGCAAAGATACTTCCCTTGTTGAAAGGACAAATAGGGGAAGAGGACCTTGAACGTTTATTTTATACAATAGAGGTAGGAACTTCATTGAATGATCCTAAAATTCCTTGGAAATATATTAAAGAACATGGTCAAAAAATTAATAATAGGCAAGATTTAGAAAATTATTGGAGGTCAAATGGGAAAAGTGCTACAGATGGCAACTAAGCCGGGAAAGATTGATACCACCGATATGGTGAAGGCAATCAATAAGAAGCTTGGAATCGAAGCTGCTTATGATTTAGAACATGATAATCCAGCGTCTATTAAAGACTGGATTCCAACTGGGTCGTCCTTATTGGATTGGTCGATATATCCCGGCAAAAAAGCAGGGATTCCAGTTGGCAGAATAACAGAACTTGCGGGTCTTTCATCTGCTGGTAAATCCTTTATGGCAACTATTATAGCAGCAAATGCCAACAAGATGGGCATGAAGGTTGTTTATTTTGACGCTGAAGCGGCAGTTGATAGAGATTTTTTAGAGAAGGCTGGTTGTGATATGAAAGAGGTCATATATATGCAAGCCATATCTGTTGAAAAGGTTCTTGGAACGGTGGAATTTGCAATGGAAAAGTGGCCTGAACAGCAGCTTCTATTTATTTGGGATTCTGTAGCTGCAACCCCAACCGAAAGAGATGTCGAGGGCGATTTTAACCCCCAATCATCTATGGCGGTTAAGCCAAGAGTTTTATCTCTGGCATTTAAAAAGCTCCAAATACCTTTGGAAAGAACACAATCAACACTTTTGTTACTTAACCAGTTGAAGACCAATATGGGAAGACCAGCAGAAGTCATGACAACACCATATTTCACACCCGGTGGAAAATCAATTGTATATCATACTGCTCTTCGTATTTGGCTGACTCGACGTAAAGCTAAGGCTGGTCGTATACTGGACGAAAACGGTACACAGATTGGTTCTGAGGTCAAGGCTCGTATTGAAAAGGTTCGATCTGCTGGTTATGGTAGAGAGTGTATTTTCAATGTTATGTGGGGCGGAGACAAAGTTAAAATCGCAGATGAAGAATCTTGGCTCCATGCTCTATCTAATATGAAAACTGACCGATATAAGGCTTCTGGTGCTTGGAAGTCAGTCTTTGACAAAGCCGGAAAAGAATATAAATTCCAATCCAAAGATTGGATGGCTAAATTAAAAGAGAAGGAATTTAGAACCGTTGTTCTTTCTATAATGGAAGAAGAATTTATAGAAAAGTATAAATGATTTTTTCACCTAAGACCCCCGATTTTTTCGGGGGTTTTTTGTTGACAAATGTTG
>Ga0098040_1000760_pt1 | contig 14545 bp, 8 predicted proteins | sample 7_EtaG_FD_75065 | JGI IMG/M metagenome (GOLD analysis project Ga0098040, IMG submission 75065) | Marine viral communities from the Subarctic Pacific Ocean - 7_ETSP_OMZ_AT15161 metaG | ecosystem: Environmental > Aquatic > Marine > Oceanic | place: Pacific Ocean | collected 2015-01-08
CAAGTATGCGAAAAGATTTTCTGAAGCATATTCAAGCGCTGGTGTTCCGACGATTCATCTGAAGTCTGGAACTCATAGGGTTATCGTTGATCACGCAGAGGATTCTGGAACAACAACTGATAATAAAATTCTTAATGCAAGATATTTAAATCAAGGCATATGGATAAACTTTCCCGTAAATATAGTTGGAGAAGGATATTCGACAGTTATAGATATATCTAATATATATGATGATTATAATGATCCAGATACTAGACTTACAGCCAGAAGCTCTGTTAACTGGGCTGGTATAAAAATTGCAGGCCCGGGCCTGGAGGTAGATACAGATGGCGGGACCACATATGCTCCTGATGCAGATCTAGATGTTATAAATACTGGGTTTGTCAATCTAAGCAACTTTAGAATGAGACTTTCAACTATAGATATTATAGATCCATCTATAAAAGAGCCTAACTGGAATCCTTCCGTTGGAGATCAGGGAGATAAGTTAAATTGGGGAGTTAAGATTGATAATGTCATTTTTGATGTATCAGAATGTGCAGAGGGGCTTGATGACGCAACTTACGGAGAGTTAAGTCTTGGTGTCAATGTTAAAGCAAATGACAGAACCGATGGAGCAATTTATGGCGCAGGAAACATATCAATAACAAATTGTCAGTTTTTAAATTCAGCAATAAGAATTGATGACTTTGCTGTGGCCAATATTAGAAATATAAATATATCAAACAATACCTCTAGAGGATCAGGCGATGGCGCTGTAGATGGGATGGATAATTACCTCATTCACTGCTCTAAGGCCACAGGTGAGCATATTTTTGATTATGACGATTGTCCTGCAATAAATAATATACAAATAGTTGGGAATATATGTGCTGATAATGATGGCTCCGGCGCTGGCAAGATTGACTATGACGGCAACCATGAATGGTCAGATAGGATCTCTCCTATTGAAACGCTTGATGTTACAAATATTGCAGCAGAAAATATAACAATTGAAAACTCAGACCCGTCGACAACTCAGCCAAACCTTTCCCTGGTTGGTGATGATGTAGTGTTTAGGCTGGGAATTAAGACCACCGATTCGGGGTCTGATTATTCATCAAGAATTGAATTTGCCGAACAGTGCGACGGCGACGATGGGGTTATGACTCATGGAGGCTTTATAAAGTGGGATGGAACCGCCGACTCCAGTGCCGGCCATGGTCAATTTGCCTTTGGGGCAAGAGATGAATCATCAACTGATGTTGATATATTTAAAATTGATAGAGATGCGGTTGCGGACAGCTTATGTGTAACGCCCGAAGGTGTTGGTATCGGTACCAGCACCCCCGATCAGATGCTTCATATAAAGAATGACTCAGATGCGTGCAAGATTCGCATAGAAGCAGCAGGTTCTAACGATATTGTTTATATGGGCTTTGTGGACGGTACGCAAAAGTTTGGAGCTGGATATAATTTTTCAAATGATTGCGTGTCTTTGAGCTATGGCGGTATGTCAAATAATCATTTGAATATAAATTCTGAAGGAAAAGTTCTCATAGGAGACCCGGACGATGGAGATTTTTACTATGGGATGTTAACAGTAGAATCTGAAGCCGCAGCGTATGACGCTACAGACTCTGCCGATATGCAAAATTATCACCTTGTCTTAAAGCAGGATGGTCATAATGATAATTATGAAATAGGAATGGCATTTTGTATTGCTCAGGATAACTATGAGTCCGGCCAAACCCCTGGAGCGGCAGTGGTTCACGAAAGAACTTCAAGCAATTCCGAAGGAAAGTTGCACTTTAAAACAAAGGGAGGGGTAGCGTATGATGATCCGTGCGAAACCAGGGTCACTATCAATCAAGATGGTCAAGTTGGATTCGGAACAACAACTCCTGAATATCGTCTTGAAATACAAGGAACGGAGAGTCTTCCTGCTCCAAAGATTCTTCTAGAAACCTATAGTGATGACGATAATGCGGCGATACTTCTTGGTGGTAAAGTTTATAATGAAGATAAGGCTTATGGCTTAATTCAGCATATTACAGAAGGAACCAGTGCGTCTGGCCATGACCCATCGCTCCTTATATCATGTAATACCGGAAAGACTCTTATGAGCCATGGAAGCATGTACCCCCACATAAGACTTAGACCCTGGACTTATGATCCACGTCCTGAAAGAAATGGAAGGGTTGCGGAAATAAGGCGAGCGCATATTGTAAATAGTCTTTCTGTTGGAGGTACGGCTGCGTATCCAGATATAGAGGCTGCTCAGGCCACTTCTTCCGATATAGGGCTCTCTTACATCCCTGCATATGGAGCGGCAGGAACGATGGATCCGCCACTTTTAATTACTCAGTATTCATCCGGATCTCCTGGCCTCACATATAGAAGTGCGGACTTTAACAGTTTATGGGAGTTTAAAGAATACGATGGTGATTTGATAGTAAGCTGGTCTGATGATGGCGGAAGTACCTACTCCACCTATGGTTGGTTTCTGCAGGGTGCGTCACCTGTTTCTCAAATTACATTTACAGGTCAGCACAGAAATATGTTGGCAGAAGGTGAATCTCTATCCGTTTATGCAAAAAAAGTAGGTATGATAGTTGTTTCATCGGGAGAGTATTGTAATCTTCCGATCTTAGATTCTCTAGGAATTGAAGAGGTAGGCTATAAGCCTACGGTAGATGAGGCTTTGCCGAAAGTTATACTGTCTACTATGAGAAATCAAAAATCTGCATTTGGAGTTATAAGCAGGCTTGAGGAGTATAAGGATATAGATGGGGCAAGATTTAGATCTGGAGGTATAGACTCAGCGTTTGAAGTACCTGAAGGTGACGAAAGACTTATTATCAACTCTCTTGGAGAAGGTGCTGTTTGGATTTGCAATATAAATGGTGATTTAGAAAATGGAGATTATATAACAACTTGCGAAATTCCAGGTTATGGAATGAGGCAAGATGATGATTTGCTTCATAACTATACTGTAGCAAAGATAACTTGTGATTGCACTTTTGACTTAAATAGTAATAATTATGAATGTGTTGAATTTGAGTTTGATGGTCAAACCTATAAAAAAGCATTTGTTGGATGCACATACCATTGCGGTTAAGAGGATAACGTGCCAAAATCAAAATATCCAAATGAATTAGATACATCAGTAGAAATCCCGGTAATTAGAGATAATATTACCGAGATAGGCTCTGATGTGTTTAATAGTCTTAGGTCTGCAATATTTAATATCGAAAAGGCTCTGGGTATAAATCCGCAAGGAGCAACCGGAAATACTGTTTCGGCAAGGCTGTCGAATGCTTTGGACGAAAATGGAAATATATTAAAAGAGGCTTTGGACAGATCAAATGTTCTTTCAGGCCCCGTTACAGATACGGACGTATCAAAAGTTGCGGCAATTAATGAAAGCAAATTACGATTAAACTTTCCAACTCATTTGCTGCAAGATCAAATTTCTATTTTGGACAACAGATTAGATGCGTTTATTATAACTCTTGAAGAACTTAATGCGATTGTTTCGGCACACGTTCATGATGATGCTATAAATAGACATTATGCCAAAGCAATAGCCGTAGAAGCAGCGGAGGCTGAGGAGTCTTCCGATGCAACGATGGCTCTTGGAGAGGGATCTCTTCAGGAGATTTTGGAAGAAATTTATAATGCTCATATGAACTATACCGGTGAAAGTATAGGCGCAAATAATAATTCTCATATTGCGGGACAGATATATTATAGCAATGAAGAAACTTCAGATTTAATTAGCTCATCAAGTGTTCAAGGAGCCATTGATGATTTAGCAGAATTGGAAGGAGAGGGGCTCAGAAATTCAAATCTTAACTTCAATTCGAATGGAATAATAAGAACGGGTTCTTCCTATAATGCCTGGGAGGGGAATGAGATAGGCACGCTGCTGACAGAGGCCAGCGAAATAATTTATGATGGTCCAAATGATAAAAGCACATCTAAAGTATCTTTTTCAACCCCGCCAACACCAACGACTGTTCCAAAGCCTTTTGATATACTTACTGTTGTAGACTCTTCGTTTGAAGAGGACAATATAGAGTATTTGATTGCATCCGTATCACTATCCGATGATGGAGATGTAGAGTATGTAATGATATTCGGCGGCCCAGTAAATGAGGTCGATGAAGGAACGACGGCCAAGATAACTAAAAATCAATTTGTAAATTATAATGAGAATGGATTTAATTGCAGTGTTAGGCCTAGATATCAAAGATCCAATACACCAGATGTTCAGGTGGCTCTTCCAAATGCAGCAACAATTATATCATCTGGGATAAAGCCAACGAGCCTTGAAGACGGCGTGGCCGACATGATTGCTTTAGAGATAGATGGTGGAGATACTGTTGAAATCACAGTTTATGATGAAGACTTTGACATCCAGAGTCTTGATACGATTGTCTTTAAAATAAATGATTATGCCGTAAGTAATAATTTAAATATTTTTGCATATAAGATAAGAGCGCTAAGGTGTTATGAGTTGGCCATTTCGCACGTTTTGCCAAGCTTTGCAGAGGATTCTAAAAATAGAACAATCAAATTAGTTGAAGCAACAACTGATGCGGCAGAGGTGTTGGGGATGTCATACCTTTTGGACAGAGAGGTTGAGGGAACCGGAGGAAATGCTTATCATCTTAACGGAAGGCTTTTAGAAGATTTTGGAAAAATAAAGAAGTATGGATCTGACTCTATATCTATTGCCGAAGGCACGATGTACTTAAGCTCTGTATCTACAGACTTTATAGCAGATGATATTAGAACTGGTGATTTGTGTGTAATTGACGGCTCTACAGATTCTGGAGATGATGGTACTTTCAGAATTCGCAATGTATCTGCAAATACAATAATATTGGATCCTACATCTGGAACTCCAGCATTACAAGGGGAGATTTCGGATGATTCTTCAGTTTTTGTAATAAGGTGTACAGCCCCAATCGGAGAGATGGAGTTTCTTGAGACCGATGGTCTTATTATGTTTGATGTATTCGTTGATCAAAATAAAGATATTTTTTATAAAAGGAAATTAGATACTATAGGGCACATCGAAACAGGTGATTTTTATGCTATCGTATCAGATGTATCAGGCGGATTTATTCAAGAGGATGACATTTATGTTGTAACCATAACAACTGAGGGTATGGCTTATTTGAGTGTTACGATTGGAGATCCTTATGATATATCTCCGGGAAGCGAAGGGGAAGAGGTTTTCGTTGGAGCAACTGGAGAATATAAGGTTTTTTCCAAAGATAAGATGTCATATATAGTTTTGGATGTTTTAGCATCGGGCCCTCCTCTTTCTGAGCAGACATCGGTGTTGATAGGTCATGATGATCTTCCAAGTAGCGTGTTGCATCTATGCAGAGGGGTTTACTCAGCTTCTTTTGGATTTATTTTAGGATCTGCATCTGAAACTGGTGGAGCAGTTCCGACCGTAAGAAATAAGAGGGTTACAGGAACTGTTGATGATACAATCATTGGAGAAGCATTTCTTGAAAGATACATACAGGGTCCAAGAAATGAATTAAGAACAAGCGGAGTAATTCGAGCTACAGATATAGACAGCATTACATATGTGGATAGCAGTACATGCAAGATAACTATAAACCCAGGAGTCGCAGTAGTAAACGGTGTAAGGTTTGAATACTTAGGGGTTACGGATCTTGTCTATAAATATGATGGTGGTGTTTCAGGATATAATGATACAGATAATTTTTATATAGCTTTAGATGGAAGTGGATGTATTATTATCGAAAATGAAATTGACCGAGAGGGAGATGGTATTACGGCTCCAAATTATGTATCGCCATTTGCAGGTCAGGCCGTAGCAAATCTTGCCTATGTGGAAGTAGATACTTCCGGAGAGACAACGACGGTAACAGATCTTAGATTATTTATAGATCATATTGACTATAAACTTATTGGAGATATAACGGTTGCTAATGATCAAAGGTTTGGGCACTTTACAGATATTAAGGCTGCCGTAGATTATGCAAGAATGTTTTCGAAGTTATTTCCGGATATGGGAACTCCAAATATTTTTCTAAAAGAAGGGACATATAATGTTTCTGAAACAATTGTTATTGATTTTGATTTGATACTTAGCGGCGCTGGACCAAACACTATAATAAGCAGAGCCTCTGAATCTACGCTGGCCCCGGGTGGAGAGTCTGGCGATGCGGGCGCGGCCAGTTCTGTATTTTTTATTGGGAGCACAACGTCTAACACCTATACTCCTGCACACTTTGAATCATCTGATTATATAGTACATGGAGTAACACTTAAAGACTTTACATATAAGCAAACTGATGAATTTTTATATGAAGGTTGTGTTATTCAGATTGTTCAAGAAACAGATAGTTCACATTCGTTAGACGCTATGTTTAGAGTTTCTAATGTAAACTTTATAGCACTTGACATGGGAGACGAGACCGGCGTCAGCACTTGGGTAGATCCCGTCGAGCATGCGGTCAGGATCGGCAGAGGCTCCGGCCTCTATTTTGGAAATTTGATTATAAAAGGTTGTTATTTTAATTTTATGGGACGTGGATTTGGTGCAGTTTATTTTGATGCCAGTAATACATTTACAAATGTTATTATAACTGAAAATGTTCAAGTAAACACTATACCTGCAGATGCTGCCGGAGGCGTGCCAAGCACTGAGGCTAGGGGCATTGGCGATGTTCCATCTCTTGGTTGGTCAACTTTTTATGGATATGTAGAATCAAATAATATATCAGATGATCAATATTAGGAATAATAATGTCTAAGACAAAAGAACAATCGGCTATAGATGCCATTTATGAAATTTTAGATAAATTGGAAACTCTTGATAAACGAGTCCAGGTTGTAGATGATAATGTAAAACTCTTAAGCAATAAAGTTTCAAAACTCAATAAGAATGCAGCCGCAGCTGTAACGGCTTCTCCCGTAATTAAGGAGCCTTCTTCAAATCAGCCTACACAAAAACAGCAAAAGGTTGATAGATTAGTTTTGGGAAATATAAAAACACATGGATTTATTGTTAACAAGTCCAAGGTTCCAATTTATGATGTTATAGTTAATATTTACGATGGAAATAACAAGCTTGTTAAAAATGCAAAAACCAATAGTGACGGATATTGGGAAGTAAGATTGCCTTCAGGAAAATACGGAGTAGAATATATTCATAAGAAATTCAAGCCAATAAATATAGTGATAGATTTGGCTGATGATATTTCTGACTACGAGGTAAGGTGATGTTTGCTGTTAAAATTTTTAGTAAAAAAAGAAGAAAAAATAATATTCTAGAACGAACGATTCAAAATCTATCTGATTTTCTTAAGAAAGAAATGAGTCGAAGCGTTAATATCGTTTCTGACAATAATTCAATAGAGATGGTTTCTGGTAATTTAGATGCTAATAATGGTGAGATTGTTACAGAGTTAATGTTCAAAAAAACTATTATACTTGATGCTGATGATTTAAAAAATAAAGAAAAGTTAGATAAGTATGTTAAAGAAATTAAACATTTTTGTGAACAAGTCTCCATTATTGAAGATTTGAAATATTTACCGTTACAGTTTAGGAATTATAAGAGATGATTAACGAACAGAATTTACCAGGATCTGGCCTTAATGGCGATCATGTTGTTTATTCGAGTTTTTTTACTGATAATTATATTGTTCAGCAAACAGCAATAGTACATCCTAAAACATTATTGATTGATGGTTTGAGAAATGTTTTTAGAAATGATTCCATCTTTACATATCGAGATGATGAATATGGTTATCCTTTAACGCCAGATCAGACAGGTATTGATGTAGACTCAGAGCTTACCACCAAAATATTGATAAGTGATGCATACAGATATGAAGTTAAGTTTTTTCCAGCAATTGTCATAAAGTCAAGCGGCGGATCTTATAAGCCGGTATCCTTTAATCAGAATATGACTTATAAATATAGAACCGATCTTGTAGAAACAGAATATGGTGCAAGAAGGGTTGTTAGCACTCCTACTCATAGGATTTATGCAGGACGTTGGGAGCTAGGTTTTGACTTAGGAATTTATTCTGAAAGTCAAAGTGAATTGGAAGAGCTGGTTGATATAGTTTCGATGGCAATACAGTATGTATTATGGAATGAATTAAGAGCTAATGGTTTATTTGTGAGTCAATTAAGAATTGGAGCAGAAGCAGCGGAGCCGTATGCTAATGACTATGTATATAACACAAGCATTAGTTTAAGTACTTTTTCCGAGTGGAGAGTCGAGATTCCAATTGAAAATGTTGTTGAAAAAATAGCGTTTAGCATTCAGCCGACGTGGCATCCAATTCCAGGAGTTAAAACTGAGGCAGATGTTCTGTCTAGTAGGTTCGATGATATCATTGAATTAACAGAAATTTTTTAAAAGATTATAGAAAAATGAAACTACTAATAATAAATAATTTGGTGAGTTATCGCAAGCGTGGAGGATTTATAAATGGCTAATATACCCGGCATTTCAGGTTTCATTCAGCCTGGAGCATTTGCAAGAGATAGGGTTCTTTCCCGTGGGGTCTCTATTCCAGGCGGAATAAGAATAGTTTGTGTTATGGGCGAAGGCCTCAGAGAGGAGACCCTTGTTCAGGCCGCAGCAGGCGGCGGAGAGGATGGAGCGGCAGATTGCAGCCCCACCGGTAGCGGTGATGGGCGCTTTTTTGAGCTTCGAAACATTCCTGTCGTTAGCGGAAGAACAGAGCTTCGATTAAACGGAACTCTTCTTTTTGGAAAGGAAGATGAGATTGATGCAAATGGTTTTGATTCAGCCTTTGACTTTAGATTAGATCCTGCAACAGGATGCATTGAGCTGCAGGGAGCCTCTATTGGCGATCAGGACGGAAAAGGATATTCTGCAGCAAGTATGAATATAGGAACAGGAACAATTGTTGAAGATGCAAGTTGTGATCCTTTTATAACATTAGGCGTCCTTGATGATTCTGCTCCGGCAGAGAAGTGGACGGTAAGATGCGTGAGCGTTGTAAGAGATTCGAACGGAGATCCAATTCCTGGATTGGCCACATTTAGCGTTACAGGATCCGAGTCTGGACAGATTTATGATTCTGCAGGAAGCCCGATGGCCTTTCACAGTTCATATTACACCAGTGGAGATGGCGCAATTTCTGGAACTTCAGACGAATGCACAGATGGGTTCGTTGTAGCTTACGGAGATACAACTACAGATGCATTCCCGCAGGGTTATTTGTTTTTAAAGTCTGGGGACGAAACAGATACTACGACTGATACTTTTGTTATTCCCGGTGCTGATCTTCCCACTCAGGGCCAGGCGATGGCTGGAGACTTTCTGTGTATAGATGGTTATGCAGGATACGAGATAGAAAATATAGAATATGACGGAGTAGACACAACAATAACCCTTACGACAGATAGTCTTGTAGGCACCTCTGTTGGTGATTGGACAGATATTGATTGGGACATTCGTGCGACAAACCTGCTGATAGATGATCCAACCGTGGAACACGGAGCTACAGACGGAGCCCCAGTTGATTCTGAGGGCACAGCCGATGAGGGAAGCTTTACCAGCGGCGATGTAGGAAAGACTGTAGTGATGTGTGCCGGAACAAACTTTAACGGAGGCAGATACACTGTTAGTGCAATTACCTCAACCAGAAGGCTCAGGCTTCATGCTCTTGACGATGAAAGCACAGGCCTTCCAGACTTAGAGGGTACGGGCGGTTTATCAGACACAGGTCTTACATTCCATATGTTAGAAAATAATGGAATTTTACTATTAGGAATAGAAGAGGGTGCGGTTCCATTCGAGGTGGGGGATAAGTTCTATATTGATGTAAACTCAAGAGCTTTGGCTTTGGGCGATAATTTAGAAGCAAAATACATTTTCGAAGGCGATCTTAATGATCCACAGTTTTTTACTGATGCTAATTCATTATTTACGAAGCATGGAAACCCGAGTGAGGATAATACTCTTTCTCTTGGATCACAGATGGCTATGGAAAATGGAGCGCCTGCAATTCTTGCGCTTCAATGCAAGCCTGCAATCCCAAGAAGAACGACTACAACTCTATTGGAAGAAAGAGACTCTTTGGGAGTGGGTGGATTTCCAGATTGTGGATCTGGCTGTGAGGTTGATGATCTTAGATTTGTTATCTCAAGGCCAATCACAGGCCTTAGAAATGGCCGACCTGATGCAGACTCTAGAGTTAACATCTTTATTGTAAGAGATGGCGAAGAAACACAGGTTTTCCCGAATAAAGTAGACTTTTATAACTCTCAGCTTGAAACAGATACACAGCAATACAATTGGATAGGAAGCTCTGATAATGCCTTCTCATATACGGTTGTGAATGCAGATGAAGACATTGTTGGAAATGGAATAGAGGGCGAAATCGCTAAAGATGATGATGGGTTTTATTTTGCAACTCCAGAGTTTGATTTTGACGGAGAACATGTTGGAATGACAATTGTTATTACAAGCATGGAAAAGGCTAGCGAAGATTGGGATAGCAGAACGGCTTTGATGAGTAAAGAGGATGTCTCTGATGCCCTGGGGCTGGATAATGATGGAGTTGATGAGGTCGAGCTTACAATAAGCGCAGTAACAGATGATTCAAAAGCATATGTTGTTAGAGGCAGTGATGGCGAAAAGATAGTCTCCTCCTTTGAGTGGGAAGATGTTAACTTCTTTATCAAGGATCCTTCTAGCACCCCTGATGATGCTTGCCTTCTTCTTCATGAAGATCTCGTAACTAGCGGCGTTCTTCAGGACGGTGATGGTCTTAAGATTTCTTATGTAGACGAAAATGATTCAGATTATTTTGATACAAATTGGTTTAACGCGCTTGAGGCGCTTGAGGCTGCGGATGCTCAAATCATCGTACCTCTTCCAACTCAGGCTATTTCTTCAATCTTTAGAGCAACAGTTAATCATTGTGAGAACATGAGTTCTGTTGCAAACAGGATGGAGAGGGTGGCATTTATCGGAGCGCAAATGGGGGTTTCAGCCGCTGCTTTAATCGGAACAGAAGAGGTTGCGGTCGAAGATATCGGAATTCTTGAGGGAATTCAGGGAGATGACCCGGAAGAGATTCTTGATGATAATGTGGAAGATCTTGTAAACTTCAAGTTGAGCGATAATTATACAAGCAATAGATGTGTTTACATGTTCCCAGATACAATCGTTAGAAATGTAAATGGGACAAATGTTAATCTACATGGATTCTATATGGCCGCTGCAGCTTCTGGATGGCTATCGGCAAGACAGAATGTAGCTCTTCCGTTAACATACAAGACATTATCTGGTTTTTCATTAACCAGAGATAAGATTTTTAGGCCTGTCATTCTGAATGGTCTCGGTAACGTGGGCGCAACAGTTGTTGAGCCAGTAACCGGAGGCGGAAAAGTTTTGGCAGGCAGAACAACAAGTCAATCAGGATTTGTTGAGGATGAAGAAATCTCTATTATCTTCATTAGAGACACCGTTAAGCGAGTTCTTAGAAATTCTCTTAAAGGATTTATAGGCGGAGTGCAAAGTGGAGATACAAACAACCTTGTTGGAGCTAGGGTTAGTTCGATTATGTCGGCGCTAATTGCTCAAGGGTTAGTTACTCAGTATAAGAATGTTAGGGTCGAACAAGATAAGGTTGACCCAAGACAGATCAATGTATTTTTACAGTTCTCTCCGGCTTATCCTATAAATTACATCTTTATAGATATAGAAGTCGGGGTTATATAATAGGAGAAAATAATGGCGGATTATCCAAATACATCAACTTTATTTGACAGCGCTACAATTACAGGCGCAAAGACCAGAACCGGTCTATCAACGCAGGTTATTGTTTATGTCAATGGCGAGCCAGTTGGCGCAATTCAGTCTTTTCAAGAGACTCAATCAAGATCTAATAAGCCTATTTCAGAGGTTGGAACCGATGGTATAATTGAGTTGGTTCCTCAATCTCCAGCAAAATTCACTCTGCAGGTTAATAGGATCGTATTTGATGGTTTATCTTTGCCTGAGTCTTTTGCTAGAGGATTCAAGAATATTCATGCTCAAAGAATGCCTTTTGATATAGTGGTTATTGATAAATTCACAGGAGACGGCGATGATGCGGTTATAACAACATATCATAATTGTTGGTTCAATAACCTATCAAAGACTTATCAAACTTCCGATTATACTATTGCAGAAACTGCTGGTATTGATTGTGAGTTCATATCTTCCAAGCGAGCACACGAGCCTGTTGCAAACAGCCAGGGTGTTGGTGGCAGCAGAGAGGTCGATGCTTCCAAGATCGACAAGGATGCCGTCGAGCAGGCTACGGACATGGGCGACCGCAGAGGTCCTCTCGACTTCCCGGGCCTTATCTCAGCAGCTTATAGTTGATATATAAAAATTAAACTAAACTATAAAGACACCATCTTTTTAAAAAGATGGTGTTTTTTGTTTATATAAAGTAAAATAATATAGCATTTTTTAGTATAACTAAAGAAAGGAGACTCAATGCCAAAGAGAACCGCCACGATTAGTCGTTCTAATGATACAAGAAATGAAGAAGATAGCCTAGAAGAGATCGAGCCCACTGTAGACGATAATCCACAAGAAGAAAAAAATGAAACAATGCTCGGTCTAGACGATTTAAAAAGTTTAATTTTCTTAGGAAAATTAAATAAAGTTATAGATATATCTGGATACAAATTTGTTGTAACAACATTGTCTACAAAACAGCAAAAAGATATTATGAAGACGGTGATGAAATTTGATCAGTTAGATAGGTTGCTTGACATAAAGCCTGTTACTGTTTCTTATGTTATTGAGTCGGTAAACGGAGTTCCCCTGGAAGACCTTTGTACAGATGATGAGATAGAGGATGTTACAGAGAGAAGGCTAGATGTTGTTCTAAGTATGCAATCGGTTGTTATAGAAAAAGTTTATCAAGTATACGAACAGTTGGTAGTAGCTTCTAATGAAGAAGTTGGTTTAGAAGATTTAAAAGTATAACCGAGGAGCCAATCAGCAGGCTCCGCTGGGCTCTATGCAAAGCGTGGAGTTGTACCTCTGATGATGAGCGTTTTGATGATATAAACGAAGCTCAATGGCTTTGGTATGCTCAGATGCTACAAGAGGATGAAAGAAATAGATATGAATACAACCTAGACCTTGCTGAATATTTGGCTTCGTTCTGGAATTCTGAAGCTGTACAAAAAATTAGAAATCTTAGAGATTCTAAAGATGACGATAGATTCGCTTCAGATGAAGAATTCGAAAGACAAATACTTGCAGAAGAGTTTAGAAGGAATGATGAATTGGTTCAATCTATTAGAGGTAGACATAAAAATACTAATTTACAAGGTAATACTGAAGATAGACCTAGAGACGCTAGGAATACGAGGATGCCCAAAGATATGTCTAGATTGTTTAATATAGCAAAGGATAAATAAAAGAAAATGAACAGTCGTGAAGCAGAAGAAATGCGGCTTCTTACTGAGGCCCTCAAAGAGGCTCGTGCGGAGGCAGGCCGGACACGCGATGCAGCAAATCAGGTAAATACTGCTTTTAATAGTTTGTTCAATCTTGGCTCAAAGCTTGGAAACTCTGAGGTTGGCGGCATGACGCCCGCCTTTGAGCAGGCGGCTGAATCAATAAAGAGTATGACCGATGCTGGGGCTGGTTCTCTTAACTTTCTTGGAAACATGGCTTCAAAGATTCCGGGCGTTGGAAGTGCAGCAAATGCTCTTTTCAAGGCAATGTCGGTTGGGACGGCTGTTCTTGGACAGATAGGCGAAGGGGCAATAAAAGCAGGCGAGTTATTAGCAGAAACCTTCGATGGGCCATCTAGAGCTTTAAGGGCTTATGATAAAACAGTATTTGATTTAGGAAAGCAGTTTGGAAGTACGATTGGCGAAGCTGAAAAGTTTGCAGATGGATTAAGGCAAGAAACGGCAAGTCAGTTTGCACAATCTTTGTATATTACAAAAGATAATATGACAGAATTTATGAAGGCCACCGAGGGCACCAGCTTATCATTAGAGCAGTTGAACAAAAGAGTTGATACAGGGCTTGGGTCAACGACTCTTTATGCAGTCGCTACAGCTCAAGCTGCAGCTATGGGTGTAAGTGCAACAACGGCAGCTGGATATTTTAATACAGCTATAAATAAGCAGGGAAAAAGCGCACAAGAAGCATCAGAAATGATTGCAGGGTTTAGTGCGGTTGCAAAAGAAACTGGATTAACCGCCTCCAAGGTTGCGGGAACTTTGAATAACGCAGTTTCAGGCTTTGAAAAGCTTGGAATGTCAGCAGACTTTGGAAGGCCAATTTTGGAAGGGTTTGGCCAAACAATGGATGATATGGGTCTTGGAATTGAAAACGCTATAGGTCTAACAGAGACTTTGACCAAAGCATTGGCCGGATTAACTACGAATTATGCAAATGCTTATCTTGTTTTTCAAAGAGGAGGACTGGACATCGGCGGCGGCGGCGGGTCGGGCGTGTTAGGTGCATCAATTGGAATGCAGGCAGCTATGTTGGAGG
>Ga0098040_1000761_pt1 | contig 14545 bp, 16 predicted proteins | sample 7_EtaG_FD_75065 | JGI IMG/M metagenome (GOLD analysis project Ga0098040, IMG submission 75065) | Marine viral communities from the Subarctic Pacific Ocean - 7_ETSP_OMZ_AT15161 metaG | ecosystem: Environmental > Aquatic > Marine > Oceanic | place: Pacific Ocean | collected 2015-01-08
AGATCAGACGCACGCCCTCATCGCCCCTGCCCCGGTTTTGGGAGCGGTCGCGGTGGTCGTGCATTTTTTGATCAGTGCATTCATGATGGCCGGACCATACAGAAGAGCCAGAAGACTGTAAAGGTGGGGGTTTTCAGCCTAATTTTCCAGATCGTCGCTTCGCAGGATGGGCAGAAGCGCCGCACGCACGTCTTGCGGATGGTCCTGCAGTGCGGCGTCCAGCGCATTGAGTTTGCGGCGCAGGTCGTAGACCTGATCCAGCAGCGACAACAGGACCGGGAGTGCCTCTTCCGGCATTTCCAGATTGTGGCGCAGGTCATAAATCAAGCGAATTCGCGCGACGTCAATTTCTCCAAACGCCCACTCATCCTCCGTGCGCTCGGGACGTACCCAGCTCTGTTCAATCCAGGCGGTCAGTTCCACCACCTCAAGGTCGGGAAACAATGCGACGACTGCGTCGAGTTTCATCATTTGCCTCCCATGTGCTTGCGCGGATTGAAGGGATGTTTCGGCTCCCAATCCTTGAGGAAAGTCTCAAGCTCGACTTCCTCTTCTGTCGGCAGCGCCACCTTGAGTTCGACATATTGATCGCCGCCCTTGATGCCCCGCCCCTTGAGGCGCAGCTTCGTGCCCGAAGTCGAATTTGCCGGGATCGTCAGATGCACGGCCCCTTTGACGGTCGGCACCTCGACCTTGGCGCCAAGCACAGCTTCCTTCAAAGTCACAGGCAGTTCGATGCGAACATTCTTGCCATCGCGCTGGAAAAAGGCGTGGGGCTCGACCATGACCTCAATGAGGGCATCGCCCGGACCACCCTGCCCGTAGCCTGGCATGCCTTTGCCAGCGAGCCGCAGCACCTGACCGTTCTGCAAGCCTTCGGGAATGTTGACGTCGAGGGTCTGACCATCCGGCAGCGTAAGTCGGCGTTTGGCGCCGTTGGCGGCGTCCATGAAGGAAACGCTCAAACTGTAGTGCGCGTCGGCACCCCGCATATTGAAATTGCGCGGCCCGCCCCCGCCTGGTCCGCCGCGCTGGCGGAAAGCCTGTTCGAAAATGCTCGAAAGGTCTTCGGGATCGAAATGCGCGCCGGAGGAATATTTCTGGCCGCCGGGTGCTTCGCCGAAGTCACGGTAAAACTGTCGTTCGGGCGGACGCTCCTGACCTGAGGCATCTATCTCACCGCGATCAAAGCGGCCACGCTTTTCGGGATCGGACAAAAGATCATAGGCCGCCGAAACAGCCTTGAAGCGCTCCTCGGCTTCCTTCTTGCCCGGATTGAGGTCGGGGTGATGAAGCTTGGCCAGTTTGCGATAGGCCGATCTTAACTCGTCGGCCGACGCATCCTTCTTCACACCCAGAATTTCATATGGATCTTCCATGGACCAAGCTTAGCACATGGCCACTGTCTTGCCTCAAATCCAAAAGCAATGCAGGCTCGGACAAAAAAGCGCAGAGGAAACGCAATGTCGAAAACCACCCCCGTAAATCCAGCCATCGACGCGGAAGCGATCATGGCCTCACTGGAAGGCGTCGCCGAAAAATGCGGTGACCCCACGCCTCTGGTTTATCAGCGTCTCTTTGCAGCGAACCCCGAGATGGAAGCGCTGTTCATCATGGACAAAGATGGAATGGTGCGGGGCAACATGCTATCGCAAGCTTTGGACGGCATCATGGATTTCGTCGACACATGCGCCTATGCGAAAAACCTGATCCGCACGGAGATCGTCAACCATGAAGGCGTGGGCGTGCCGCCGATGGTCTTTGCGACCTTCTTTGCGACGATCCGCGATACGTTCCGCGAAATCCTCGGCGACGACTGGACTGCGGAAATGGAAACGTCGTGGAACACCCTTCTTGAAGCGCTGGCGAATACAATTGCGGACCCCTCTTGATGACAACGATAAGACCCGCCCGTCCGGACGACCTTGAGGCGCTTTACGAGATTGCTCTGAAAACGGGAGATGCGGGCAAGGACGCCTCATCACTTTACGCCGACCCGAAACTTCTCGGGCATATCTATGCGGCTCCCTACCTCATCCACGAACCGCAAGCCTGCTTTGTCGCGGAGGATGAGGAAGGCGTTGTGGGATACATCGTCGGCGCGCGGAACACGCAGGCGTTTGCCGAACTTCTCGAAGCGGAATGGTGGCGGAAACTGCGCAGGCAATATGTTGACCCGTCCGACCTCGACTGCAACACCTGGACGCCAGACCAGCTGCTCAGCTTTCTGATCCATCACCCGTTCAAGACACCGCAGCGGATCGTGGATACCTACCCCTCACATCTCCACATCAACCTCCTGCCCCGCGCGCAGGGACAGGGACTGGGCGCGGAACTGATGGACAGGTTCCTGATGACTATGGACGCAGCCGGATCGCGCGGCGTTCATTTGGGTGTCCACCCGGAAAACGATCGAGCCCTTCGCTTCTATGAGAACTACGGGTTCCGCGAAGTGAAGGAAAAGAAACACCAGAACGAACGCCACACAATCTGGTTTCGTCTGGCGCTCTAAGCTAATCCGTCATTCGGGCACAACGGAGCGTCTCGCCACAGCTTGACTGACCGATTATATTTCGATAATTATCGAAATATGAAAATGGAATCAGCCATAGCGGCGCTGGCCGCACTCGCTCAGGAAACACGGCTTTCGATTTTTCGAACGCTGATACGCGCTCATTCGCCAAAGGAAGGCGAAGGCGGATTGCCTGCGGGCGAACTTGCAGAGGCGCTGGGTGTGGCGGCCGCAACGCTGTCGTTTCACCTGAAAGAGATGTCACACGCTGGCCTCGTCTCATCGCGACGCGAAGGTCGGTCGATCATCTACAAGGCCAATCTCGACGCCATGCGCGGGCTGACCGATTTCCTGCTTGAAGATTGCTGCCAGGGCGCTTGCGGCATTGTCGGAACGGGTAAAGGGCAGAAACAGAAGGAGTGCGTTTGATGAAAAGATTGCATGTGAGCGTCAGCGCTGACCATGAACTTTTTGCAATTAGGGAAACACGTCCGTGAGCGCAACAGACAAGCCATACAACGTCCTCTTCCTTTGCACAGGCAATTCAGCCCGAAGTATTCTTGCTGAAGCCTATCTGAATGCTATCGGCAATGACCGCTTCCACGCCTATAGCGCGGGCAGCCATCCGGGTGGCGCGGTCAACCCCTATTCGCTCGACGTTCTGGCATCGGCAAATCTTCCCATTGAAGGCCTTCGCTCGAAGTCGTGGGACGAGTTTTCCGCACCTGGCGCACCGCAAATGGATTTCATCTTTACCGTTTGCGACAACGCTGCCGGGGAAGTCTGCCCGGTGTGGCCGGGACATCCGATGACGGCGCATTGGCCCTTCGAGGACCCTGCCGCCTTTGTCGGAACGCCTGATGCGACACGACGCAAATTCGTGGAAGTCTTCATGCAGATCAGGCGCCGTGTCGATCTCTTCACCAGCCTTCCCTTGCGGACACTCGACAAGATGGCGCTGCAACGGAAACTGGTTGAGTTGGGCAAAAACAAAGCGGGGGCCGAGTGATGCCCCAGGCAGCCGCCCAGCCGAGGCTGAGTTTCATCGATCGCTATCTGACAGGCTGGATTTTCGTGGCTATGGCCATTGGCGTTGCGCTGGGCGCGCTGGTGCCCGGCTTTTCCAATGCGCTGAACGCCATGTCGGTAGGCTCGACGAATATACCGATCGCTATCGGGCTTATCCTCATGATGTATCCGCCCCTGGCGCGCGTGCGCTTCGAGGAGTTGCATCGCGTCTTTGAAGACAAACAGGTGCTGGCGCTCTCGCTCGTCCAGAACTGGATCATCGGGCCTGTATTGATGTTCGCACTGGCCTATATCTTCCTGCGCGACGAACCCGCCTATATGACCGGCCTTATCATTATCGGCTTGGCGCGCTGCATCGCCATGGTCATCGTCTGGAACCAGTTGGCGCGCGGCAGCGCCGAATATGTGGCCGCCCTTGTCGCCTTCAACAGTATTTTCCAACTGTTGTTCTTCAGCGTCTACGCATGGTTCTTCCTGAGCGTTCTCCCGGGCATGCTGGACCTGCAGACGCAGATCGTCACGGTCGACTTCTGGACCATCGCAAGCGCAGTCGGAATCTATCTGGGCGTGCCCTTTGCGGCAGGCTTCCTTACACGCAAGATCATGCGGCCTCGCATGGGTGCGCAACGCTATGATGAGGACTTCGTTCCGCGCATCGCGCCCATCACACTTGCCGCCCTGCTGTTCACCATTGTCGTCATGTTTGCGCTCAAGGGAGAGTCAGTGCTGACGTTGCCGGTAGATGCGTTGCGGATTGCCGTGCCGCTGGCACTCTATTTCGTGATCATGTTTCTGGTGAGCTTCGGAATGGGCAAGTTGCTTGATGCGGATTACGAGCGCACCGTGTCGCTTTCCTTTACTGCAGCCAGCAATAATTTCGAGCTGGCCATCGCCGTGGCTATTGCAAGTTTTGGAATTGCCTCACCTGTGGCTTTCGCCACCATCATCGGACCGCTGGTCGAAGTGCCTGTCTTAATCCTGCTTGTTGGCGTCGCCCTTCGCCTCATGCCGCATATGCGACGAACGGCCAAGACTTGAGCATCAATTATCCCTGCGGGGCCACAGGAATTTTCAGGGTAATGACGGCAGGTGCCGGGAAGTCGGGGGGTAAAGGTCTGAAGGGAGCAGCACGACGGACCGCTTCCGTCGCCGCCCAGTCCAGATCCTGACGGCCTGATGATCGGGTCAACTGCATGGCCTGTATATTACCGGCTCGGTCAACCGCGATTATGATCACGGCAACGCCGATGTTGCCATTTGCAGTCCTTGGATAACGGATACGCGCAGAGATCTGCGCAACAAGCTGATTGAGGTAAACGTCGCCGCCACCCTCGCCTACACGATCGCTCAAAGAATTCTGATCGTTGCTTCCCCGGGATTTGGTAACGGAACTGTCTGCCTGCTTGGGCAGATCATAACCGGGCTCAAGCGCTTTTGCCCAATCGGGCACATTGGCCGCCGGTGTCTTGGGCGCGTTAGGTTTCAGTTTTTCAGCCTTCTTCTCCGGCGCGACTTTTGATTTGTCAGCCTCTACCTTGGGTGCCCGCCCAGGCTTCAAGTTGGGGTCGCCGCCAGACTCCCGATATTTTTCGACGGGTTTATTCTTCTCTTCCTCTTTCTTCTGCTCTTGCTTCTTTTCCTCAGGCTTTTTCTCTTCCTGCTTCGGCTGTTGCTTTTCCGCTTTTGGCGCCGGTTGCGCTTTCGGCTTGGGCTGGGCCTGCGGTGAAGGAACCAGATCGACCGAAATGGCCGGCGGTTGCTTTTTCATCTGCTGCAGCTCGTAGCTCGGTCGGTAGAAAAGCGCGAACAGGAACAGAAGGTTGAGGAACAGGGCGAGCAAAAGCTCCACCGAGCGCGACCAGCGTCTATCAGACGGCTCTGACGGCGTAGCGGGCGCGACGTGTTCAACTGTAAATGATGAAAGGGTCGCCGAAGCGACTGACTTCTGCGCCAAACCCTTGGCATCTCCCAAATAACCCACCGTCGTTACACCCAAGGATCAACGCGCAATCGCACCGCTTCGTCAAAAATCGAAGCGGAGGACCAAAATCCGTCCCGCAGCAATCTACACGTATTAAGGCGCAGAAACCCGTCGCAAATATCAAAAAAGATGGGAAAAAGTCACGCGATGAGGGAGCACGGCGTACATCCGGCCTATGCAACCCTCGCGGGCCAGACCGTCTATCTCGTTAAAGAAATCGATCACCCGCTTTCGCGTTAAAAAGAAGATGGGGGTGAATAGCGTCATTTTCAAGACAGTCATCAAAGATTCACGCCAAATCGGGCCGCAAGCCAGACAGAGACCAGGTAAAGCACGAATGTCATGAAGCACACCCCGCCAAGCGCAGGCCAAAAGCCAATGCCTTGCCGCAGCAACATAGGCAGGACGAGAAACATGGGAAGCGTGGGCAATACATACCAGAATGTCGCTTCGGCTTGCGCCGCGACCCGCACCCGATCGCCTGTGTCGTGCCATAACCAGAGGATGGCGAGAATCGACACCAGCGGCAGTGAAACGATCAAGGCGCCAAGCGCCGGACTTCGTTTCGCGACCTCGGACACAACCATAATGATGACGCCGGAAAGCATTGCCTTGAGAAACGGATAAAGCATCAGTCGGTCACCCCATGTTTCTGTCGATAGGCGAAGGCCGAAAGCAAAAAACGTCCACCAAAGATAAGCGCGTCGGCATTGACCGCATGGCCGAGGTTGGGCACCGCCTGCCCCGCGACAACGACGCCCGCTTCAGACAAGGCCTTCACCGCGACATGCATGCCGTAAACCGGGGCAAGCTCATCCAGCTCGCCGTTGATAAGCATGACCGGCGGGCGGACTGTCATTTCCTCCACCAGACGTTCGCGACCGGCAAGACCGCCCGCGTAACCGAGCAAGGCGGCGGGCGCCGCCTTGCGACGCAGGCCCATGTGTAGTGTCATCAATGTGCCCTGGCTGAAGCCGACGATTGCAAGACGCGACGCGTCGAGATTGAGGCGCGCCAATTCTTCATCAACAAAGGCATCGATGATTGGCTGAACTTCCACGGCATCGTCATAGAGTTTCGGATCACTGCCCGGGCGCTTGCCCACCCATTGGAAACCGCCTTCCTTTGCCGGTGTCGGGCCATCAGGCGCGACAAAGGCGACATTGGGCATCGAGGCCTGCCAGAAGTCGGCGAAGTTCATAAGGTCGGCCCCTGACGAGCCATAGCCGTGCAGGAAGAGAACGAGCCATTCGGCGGGTTCGGCAGGATCGCGGCGGAGGGCGTTCAGGATGCTCATATCAGATTACCTCGCTCCAAGCGCTTTCGCGTAAGCTCCAAGCCGCTTGCTCGACTCCCGAAGGATTTCGTCCTGCTTACAGAAGCAGAACCGCGCGAGGTGGCGCGGGGCCGCCGTCGGATCGGCATAGAAGGCCGAAAGCGGAATGGCGGCGACCTTCGCTTTTATCGTTATATCCCGGCAGAATTCTTCGTCGGTTCCATTGAAGCCCAGCGGACGAAAATCAGCGCTGATGAAATAGGTGCCGTCTGTCGGCAGGACGTCGAAGCCTGCATCCTTGAGTCCTTGCGCAAGAATATCCCGTTTGGCTTCGAGTGATGAGGCAAGACTTTCGAAATAGTCGTCGTCCTTGCCGAGGCCGTAGGCAATGGCGGTCTGCGTCGCAGGCGCGGTAGTGAAGGTGACGAACTGATGCGCCTTCATGATCGGCGTCATGAGATTTTCCGGGCCGGTGATGTAGCCGATCTTCCAGCCAGTGAGCGAAAAGGTCTTGCCCGCCGAGCCGACACGCACGCAACGCTCTGCCATTCCCGGCAGTGTCATGAGCGGAATATGGCGGTGTCCGGAAAAGACGAGATGCTCATAGACCTCATCGCAGACGGCATAGCTGTCGTGCTTCACAAGGAGGTCGGCAATCAGCTGCAACTCATCACGCGTGAAGACCTTGCCCGTCGGGTTCATCGGCGTGTTGAGAACAATAAGCTTCGTCTTATCGCTGAAGGCGGCGGCGAGCTTATCGGCGGGGAGCGTCCAGTGCGGCGGCTCCAGCGCGACGGACACGCATTTCGCGCCTGCCGCCTCGATGATCGGCTTGTAGCAGTCGTAGGCAGGCTCGAGGATGATTGCTTCGTCACCCGGATTGAGGAGCGCCATGAGGCAGTCGGTCAAAGCTTCGGTCGCGCCGGAGGTGACCAGCACCTGCTTCTGCCAATCGACGTCGAGAGCGTAGAAACGCTTGTTGGAGGCAGCGACGGCCTGACGAAGCACGGGCAGACCCGGCATGGGCGGATATTGGTTCGGACCTTCGATCAATGCCTTGGCGGCCACGGCGCGAACATCGTCCGGCCCTTCATCATCGGGAAAGCCCTGCCCCAGATTGATGGCCCCATGCTCGACAGAGAGGGCCGACATGACCGTGAAAATCGTGGTCCCGAGATTGGCGAAAACCTGATTGGCAGGACGCATCGATGACTCCCCTCAAAGCCTGAATAAATTGGTCGCAGCACGTCCCTCTTGACCGGAGCCCCTCTCTCCTGTCAAGCAAAGCTGCGTAAGAGATGAGCGCCTCAGAAAGTAGATGCTCTTTCAGTAGGCAAATTGCACATTTTGTGTGCATATTTATTGCACAGGAAGCGCGCAGAACTTATCCACACACGCCAAGTTGTTGAATCCTATCAGGAATTTGGCGGCGCTCAAGTGGCACGGCCCATGCTAACCCAGTTGAGTAGAAGGCCGTGAAAAGGCCAGTTGTTAAAGGACGTCAAAGGCAATGAAGAAGATCGAAGCGATCATCAAGCCGTTCAAGCTCGACGAAGTGAAGGAAGCTCTTCAGGAAGTCGGTTTGCAGGGCATCACCGTCACCGAGGCCAAAGGCTTTGGACGGCAGAAGGGACATACCGAACTCTACCGTGGGGCAGAATATGTTGTCGATTTCCTGCCAAAGGTGAAGATTGAAATCGTGCTTGATGACGGGATGGTCGCCAAGGCCGTTGACGCCATTCAGGCTGCCGCCAGAACGGGACGTATTGGCGACGGCAAGATTTTCATTTCAACTGTCGAAGAAGCCATTCGCATCCGAACCGGCGAAACCGGCGTCGAAGCTATCTAACCTCCCTGCCCCGTCAGGGACAGACACTACCGATACCCTCTCACCTCAAATCAATTCACAACGAGGAATGACGAAATGGCTGATTACGCCTCCATTCAGCAGCTGATTAAAGACAAGGACGTCAAATACATCGACCTGCGTTTCACCGACCCGCGCGGCAAGATGCAGCACGTCACATTCGACATCGGCTTCTGCGACGAAGACTTCTTTGCGGAAGGCACAATGTTTGACGGTTCGTCGATCGCCGGCTGGAAAGCCATCAACGAGTCCGACATGCTTCTGAAGCCGGATCTGGACACCGCCGTTATCGATCCTTTCTATGCCCAGAACACGCTCGCCATCATCTGCGACATCACCGAGCCAAGCGGCGAACTCTACGACCGCGACCCGCGCTCGACCGCGAAGCGCGCCGAAGCCTATGTGCAGTCCGGCGGTTTTGGCGACACGATCGTGTTCGGCCCGGAAGCCGAATTCTTCCTGTTCGACGACGTGAAGTTCTCGGTCTCGCCCTACAAGACCGGCTTTGAACTCGATGCCGCCGAACTGCCGACCAACTCCGACACGCATTACGAAACGGGCAACATGGGCCATCGTGTGCGCACGAAGGGCGGCTACTTCCCGATCAACCCGATCGACGCCAGCCAGGACATCCGTGGCGAAATGCTGACCGTCATGGAAGAGATGGGCGTCACCATCGAAAAGCACCATCACGAAGTGGCCTCCGCCCAGCACGAACTCGGCATCAAGTTCAACACGCTGACGACGGTTGCCGACCATCTGCAGTACTACAAGTACGCCATCCACAACGTCGCCCATGCCTACGGCAAGTCCGCGACGTTCATGCCGAAGCCCGTCTTCGGCGACAATGGTTCGGGCATGCACTGCCATCAGTCGATCTGGAAGGGCGGCAAGCCGCTTTTCGCCGGCAACAAGTATGCCGACCTCAGCCAGGAATGCCTGTGGTACATCGGCGGCATCCTGAAGCATGCCAAGGCGCTCAACGCCTTCACCAACCCCTCCACCAACTCCTACAAGCGTCTGGTGCCGGGTTATGAAGCCCCCGTGCTGCTCGCCTATTCGGCGCGCAACCGTTCGGCCTCCTGCCGTATTCCGCACGGCTCATCGCCGAAGTCGAAGCGTATCGAAATCCGCTTCCCCGATCCGACGGCGAACCCCTACCTCGCCTTCGCGGCCATGTGCATGGCCGGTCTTGACGGTATCGAAAACAAGATCGATCCGGGCGCACCGATGGACAAGAACCTCTACGACCTGCCGGCCGAAGAGCTGAAGGCAATCCCGACTGTTGCGGGCAGCCTGCGCGAAGCCCTGACGGCGCTCGAAGCCGATCACGACTTCCTGCTCAAGGGCGGCGTCTTCTCCAAGGAACAGATCGATGGTTACACCGAACTGAAGTGGGAAGAATGCCTGCGTTACGAAATGACGCCGCACCCCGTCGAATTCGACATGTACTACAGCGTCTAATTCCTGACGCTTTAGACACGGAAGGCCGGAGCAATAATGCTCCGGCCTTTTTTGTATCTAGCTACGAAACCTTACTCCTTCCAAAGCGTCGCGATATCTGCCTTGTCCGACCAGATGCTGGGTTCGTGATGAATGAGGATCGTAGCGCCCTTCTCCTCAAGATTGGCAAGCCGGTTGGCGCTGACCAGAGCTTCGGCTTTATCAAACACCAGACCGGGCGGTTGGCGCGTCGCCAATTGTTTTGACGTGTAGAGCGCATCGCCCGTCATCACGAATTGACGACCGGAGGGAAAGGTTACCTGAAGGCTTTGATGTCCCGGCGTGTGGCCAACGGTGGAAAGCAACTTCAGGCGACCATCATCGAAAATGTCATAGCTGTCATCGTATTCGATAAATTCAATCGTCTGACCATCGCCATAAAAATCGTCGCGCACATAGCCATGCTTGCCCGTGTCCATCAGCCCGACGGCGTGGTCGTATTCGCTCCGGCGCAGCAAAACGGTTGCTTGCGGGAAGAAACGGTTCATGCCGCAATGATCATTATGCAGATGAGAGTTGATGACGAAGCGTATCCGGCTGGCGTCGATGCCAGCCTGTTCAAGCCGTGCCAAAAGCGTTTCGTTCTCGCTGTAGTGGGGAACTGTGACAGTCGTTGCGAGCTTGCCCCAATAGCCTGTGGGATCGGTGCAGACACAAGGGTGCATGCTGGTATCCCAGAGCACGAGGCCTTCGGGATGTTCGATGACAAAACACATTGAAGGTACGCGGCGCAGATTTCCGTTGATGCCGCCTCCTTCGAGAAGACCGACATCGACGTCGATATGGCCGCAACGAGCAGACAATAATTTCATGGCGCATCCCTCCCACCGGCGAATTTATATTTAATTTTTATACGGATTAAATACGTCAGTCTGATTGACTCATTTTGCCGATAAAGCTGCGACATTAAAGGACTAAATGAATTTTACGTTTTCTGTTGCGCTCCCATTTTTTGAGGCGTAGCGTTTTATTGTCTCAATGAATGAGAGGTTTCGAAGATGGCTCCACCTACGCAGGCGACACTCTGAACATAATGTCCGCACATATACGGACATGTGCATTTCATAGCCCACCAGACGCGTTCTTCATGGGCGACCGGTCAGTGAACCGTTTAGGCCAAGAGCGCAGAAAAACCCCTGACGTCCGAGTTACTCACATTGAGTGCGCTGGCGGCAAGGCGATGAAAAAAGCCCGGCTCAATAGTCAGGGCGAGTGCGAGAAGCACATCCAATAGCAACCCCGCAAGGGAACGCCTGACAGGATAATCCGGGGCTTCCGTTTGAGTGGGGTTGCGTGGCGTTTTGAACGTCGAAGTTTTTTCAGCAGACGAAAATTTGATCTCTCCCACCCCAGATCGGGCGGCGACGGATTTGCGGGATAAGCGTCACGTGACGAGAACCGTTCGCACGAATTGGTGAGTGTTTCCTGTCGGAAGTCGAGCCTTTCCTGCAAGAAAATCGAGCATGCGGCGTGCGAGCGCGCGAATGCTATTTTCTTCGAGCGGGGATAAGGGCACGCGCGGCACTCAGCCGTTGATGGGCGCGGGTTATCCCCGCAACACGGTCCGTGAGGCTCTCGTCAGAATGGCGGGGACATCTTTTATTTCTTCCGAAATTTATCCCCGCCCGAAAAGACACCCCTCACCCGATGACGCAGAAGCGGAAGAACTCACCTCAACGTAGCAGTGCCGAAGCCGTCTTCGCTTCGTTTTTCGCGTAGTCGCGGAAGGCCTTGAAGACGCCGAGTTTCCTGTCGGGATCGAGCCCCTGCCCCATACGCAAAATCTGCAAACAGAACCAGCCCTGCTGACCCCAACCGTTGAGCGCCTTGACGAGATTGAAACGGCTGTGCGGTCCGAGGATGCCGGGGCCAATCTGAAGCATCTTTTCATAAGCCGGAATTTCGCGCACGGCGCCGCTGAGCAAACGCGCGGGGGCGGAAGGATCGACACAAAGCGGTCGCGCCAATCCGACGACATCCATCGTTTTGCTGGCGAGCGCGGCGTTCATACCGTCTACGGTTCGGAAGCCACCCGTCACCATCAAAGGCATGGTTGTCACTTCGCGAATGTCCTTGGCGTATTCGAGGAAGTAGGCTTCGCGCGCAATGGTGCTTTCCTTGCGCTTCTCGGATTTCTCCGGGTGAAGCGTCAGATCGTCGAGACCGACGAGACGCGGCTGCTCGTAGGTGCCGCCGGAAATTTCGAGCAGGTCCAGACTTTCGTCGTTGAGCCAACGTGCGACCTGGATGGCGTCTTCGTGCTCGAAGCCGCCGCGCTGGAAGTCGGCGGAATTGAGCTTCACGGAGATTGGGAAGTCGGGACCAACAGCCTTGCGCACGGCCCGAACAATTTCGAGAAGAAGACGGGCGCGGTTTTCAAGCGAGCCGCCCCACTCGTCTGTGCGATTGTTGACGTCGGGCGAAAGAAATTCGGAAATCAGATAGCCATGCGCGCCATGTATCTGGACGCCGGTGAAACCAACGTCGCGCGCAATGGTAGCGGTATGTGCGAAACGCGCGATGACGTCTTCGATCTCGGCGCCGGTCATGGCGCGGGGTTTGCCGAATTGCGCGCCGGGCATGTCGAGCGGAATGTCCGATGGCGCGAAGGGTTCCTTGCTGACGCTGATGGGCGTTTGACGACCGGCGTGGCTGATCTGCATCCAGAGATGCGTATTGTTTGAAGTGCCCGCCTCGGCAAAGGCGCGAAGCGCGGCTATCGCCTCATTGGACTGGGGACCGTCGATGGCGACATTGCCTGGGCGTTCCATAAAGCGACGGTCGACCTGCACATTGCCGGTGAGCAGCATACCTGCCCCACCCTCGGCCCAACGCTTGTAGAGGCGCACATGGCCTTCCGTCGCCCGGTTCATCGGATCGCCGAGCCCTTCGGTCATGGCCGCCTTGACCAGACGATTTTTCAGGACCGCGCCGCAAGGCAGTGTCAAAGGCGATGAAATGGTGATCTTGTCCGGCATGTTTCTCCCCCCGAATTCTGATGGTGAATGGTGCCATAAATTGGAGAGGAACCGCCAGCCGGTTAGCGACATCGTTTAAGATGTGCCCCCCACCCAAAAAATCTTTAGGAGATTTTTTGACCTCCCCACGAGGGGGAGGTGAAGAAAGTGGAAGACCCTCACCCAACCCTCTCCCAAGGGGAGAGGGCCAAAAAGCTACTCCGTTTGCTCCGGCCTGCCCGTCCGCCATACAATCAAACCCGATTCGTTCTCCAGCCCCCTTCCCATGAAGTCTCGAGTATCAATGGCCGCGAAACGCCCCAAGAAATCTGCCGAACCTGATCTTTTTGCCGCCCCTGCCAAGCCATCGAGCAAGGCGGCATCGCCGCGCATGTCGAAGGAGATGGAGGCCTATTCGGCCAAGGATATCGAGGTTCTGGAAGGGCTGGAGCCTGTGCGGCGTCGGCCGGGCATGTATATCGGCGGGACGGACGAGAAGGCCCTGCACCATCTTTTCGCCGAAGTGCTCGACAACTCGATGGACGAAGCGGTGGCGGGTCATGCCAACTGGATCGACGTGTCGCTCCACGCCGATGGCAGCCTGACGGTTCAGGACAATGGGCGCGGCATCCCGGTGGACGTGCATCCCAAGTACAAGCCGAAGTCGGCGCTGGAAGTCATTTTCACGACGCTGCATTCGGGCGGCAAGTTCGACGGCAAGGCCTATGAGACTTCAGGCGGGTTGCATGGCGTCGGTATCTCGGTGGTGAACGCCCTCTCCGACAGGCTCGAAGTGGAAGTCGCGCGCGATCAGGAACTCTATACGCAGAGCTATTCGCGCGGGCAGCCGCAGACCAAGCTCGTCAACAAGGGTCGCATCCAGAACCGTCGCGGCACCAAGATCACCTTCCATCCCGACGAACAGATTTTCGGCAAGGGCGCGGCCTTCATTCCGTCGCGGCTTCACCGCATGGCGCGGTCGAAAGCCTATCTCTATGGCGGCGTCGAAATCCGCTGGCATTGCGCGCCGGAACTGATCACGGGCGACACGCCAGCCGAAGACGTGCTGCATTTTCCCGGCGGGCTTGTCGACTTCCTGCGCGCCGAGATCGGCAATACGACGACCGTTACCAATGAGCCCTTCCACGGCAAGGTCTCGAAGGCCGGTAGCCATGGCTCCGTCGAATGGGCCATCGGCTGGTATAATGACGACGGCTTCATTCACTCCTATTGCAACACGGTGCCAACGACCGAAGGCGGCACACATGAAGCCGGTTTGCGCGCCGCGCTGACCAAGGGCCTCAAGAACTACGCCGACATGACCGGCAACAAGAAGGCCTCGCAAATTCAGGCGGAAGACGTGCTGGGAACCGCTGGCGCCCTGCTCTCCGTCTTTGTCCGCGAGCCGGAATTTCAGGGC
>Ga0098040_1000762_pt1 | contig 14532 bp, 7 predicted proteins | sample 7_EtaG_FD_75065 | JGI IMG/M metagenome (GOLD analysis project Ga0098040, IMG submission 75065) | Marine viral communities from the Subarctic Pacific Ocean - 7_ETSP_OMZ_AT15161 metaG | ecosystem: Environmental > Aquatic > Marine > Oceanic | place: Pacific Ocean | collected 2015-01-08
AAGGTCCACCACTGTGTAGCCAGTAATGCTGGTGGATATGTCTAATCCTAATATCATATGTTTGATTCTCTAAATATCTAGTTTTAATTTGAAAGTGAGTGCTCGATCTTCAGTTTTCTTTACGGGCGTTGCCAAATTTGCTACCGCTATCAGATTTCTCTCTTCGTCGTATATCCCTATTTTACTAATAAACGTCTGCTTTGCAAAAGAAGCGGAAAAGTTGCAAAAGGAGCTGCTTATTGTATTTTTGATAGGAATATTGGGAGACTCTTCATAAAGGAGCTTGGTAGTTGTAGTCGGCAATGATGCGCTATCATATAATTTATACGTTGGATTCATAGAATGATTTAACTGTCCCTTTGGTGCTATTGCATGCATAGTTAATGTCGAGATTTCATTAGTTCCTTGAAATGAAAGTTGAAAACTAGCCGAAGGAGTTAATGCTGCACTAGAGCCATCATTTGCGCCCGCCGCGAAATCTCGCCATGAAGCTTGGCGTGTAGCGTAGCTAAAATTATAGCTGGCCGGCGTTAAATTCCAGCTACCAGTTAACAAAACAAACCCTTCATTATACAAAACGACGCCCGCAGTAGAATTTGAGCCGTCTGTCTGGGCGTATGCCGTGCCCGTCACTTGCACTAGCTCGCCATTTTTATTTTTATCTGTGGCTTGTGCGACTAGCGCCCCACTAATATAAAATTTTAAATCCACGGTGCCTGGCTTTATACCACTGTCAAAAAAGATAGACGGAATACTTATTAAATTAACTTCTTGTTGTGACTTGTCGCCAAGTGTAGATGAATAGGAATGGTGCGGACTTAAATAAGTATAATGATTTAAAGTGTTCTTTAAAGCGGCGACATGTGGGCGCGCCTGGCCGCTGCTAAACCTTTCCCTAACAATACTGGCAGATAAGGGATAAGAGCCACTAATTTCATCTCCGTATAAAAAGCTACTATTAAAAGCGGCATTTGTGACTGTGCCGACAGAAGTCAAGCTACTATCTTTTGTAACAAAAGGATAAATTTTGTTATCCGTGGCCCTATCAATATTTAATTCATACAAGCTAATATGTCCGGACGGCACCATTCCCACATTTGTAACATGCGCCCCAGTTATATTATATTCATTATTTAAATAAATGCTAGCACTATAAATATTAAATTGATATTCTGGGTGTGTTTTTAAAGTGTTCCGAAGAATATCCTTAGTTTTAAATTCGTAGTAAGGCATGACATTAGTAATCTAATCTAACGCGTAATGTGAGTTCGTTACTAGGGGTCTTCTTCAGCGGCTCAGATAATTTTGCAACAGCTAATAATTCGTTGTTGGGGGAATACAATCCTATGGTTGTAATATATGAAACTGGCTCTGCAAAAGGCTGGTCTCCTTTTACTATAATTTTACTGGCACTTAAATATGTTGGATTAGAAGAATAATTAAAGTCTCCAACGGACGCTCTGCAGAAATAAATCGTCGAATTTAATTCTGTTGTATTGTTGAAGCTAAGATCATACAGTCTGTTTCTAATGCCATCCGAAAACGATTGAATTGTAGAAGCGGACAACACAGATCGATAGTCGGTAATATCATACTCAGCATCTTGAGCGCCGAAGCTGCAATAATCCGTGGGACTAAATGGATCATTGCTAAAAATGCTGGCAGTCAAAACTGCGATGCCCGCTTGGTAATAGACGTGTCCAACCGCCAATGAGGTGGTGCCGGCATCGCCAGATCCCGTATATAGAAGACCGTATTCACCAGTTGGTGAATTCACTTTAAAGGCATTGGCTGCATTATAATCAGAAATTGTTAAAGCACCTTGTGGGGCTGCCACGGTATTTCCGGTAAGAAACGTTATCGTGAATGTGCCCTTCTTGATTTCGTCCTTGTTGAGGAGCCGAGCAAAATTTATAAAAAATGCATCATTAATTTTAGTTCCGCCGGCCACGATATTTCCATCCTGATCAAATGCTTGAATATTTCCGCTGATGTCGTACGGGACTAGGACTTGTGCCATTTGATCATAAATATTGCGCTTCTTTGCGAATTGACTAGAAACATAACCAGCAACAGTAGTGTCTTCGCCGGATTGACTAAAATAGCTATCGGAACTCATCCCGACTGTAAGGTCAAAAATGTGATTTGCAGAGGAACTTAAATATGGATAATCATAAACTGTTTGAAACATTCCATGTGCATAATTTTTAATATTATTGTCTGAATATGTTCCTGAAGCAATCGACCCTGTTACTGGGATTGCTTCGTGGAGCAATGTTCTTGTATTTGCAATGTCGTTATTTAAAAACGTTTTAAATGTAGTGGCCATGTGTGTCTTCCTTTAATTACTGTTGTTTCACAAATCTTACTGGAATGTCTAACTTATATCCTGTAGTTACACCAGTAACTCTAATTATTGTATCTATAAATCCAAATGTCGTCGCCGCCGCCGTAAATGTGCTGCCAAGTCTTTCGAATAAATAAGCGCTTGTTCTAAGATTTGTTGAGGCTTTTATCCTGAAAGTCAAGTGAGAGCCGTGCGGGCCCACAATCGCATCATTAATCGTATCATATGTGTTTCCAGTTCCTGTTGGTTTTGGGTCCGTGTCTTCAACATAATCTGTCGTTGATAAATAATAACTAGCAATGTTATCGTCATCAATAAAAGAAAAATTTTGAGCAACAATTCCAGCATTAGAAGTTCCTTTCGAGGTCTCTCCTGTTGTTATAGTGCCAAAACGATTATCAATTTCTACGATATATTGATTTTCTTGTAGCTCGGCATCAATTCTATAAGTGGCTGGTATTTCTGTGGTGTTCAGTCCCTGGTCGCATCTAATATTTACACTGGAGGCTAGGCTTGGGTTTGTGCCGTCAATGTAAGTTCCCAGTGTCGTGTCGTTGGTAAACGTTTGCGCGGTATCATAATCCACGCACACAACATGCGATCCACTACCAATTGAATTATTTGGCTGACATGTGGTGTTTAGTGCGGTGCCTTGGTTCAAAACTATTATGGGTAAATAAAGAATATTATTATTTGTCAGCGTAACAAGTTTTGATTTCATGGTTGCGGTATTGTTTGTGAATGCCTCTAATACCGGAGTTTGTAAAATCTCTAAATCATAATATGCGCTACCGCTACTATTAGTTGCATCATAGTTCGAGTAATCAATTTCATCGTCTCCAAAAGCATATTTAGTAATTCTAAATGAACCATTGCCTTCTGCTAATCTTTTTCGGCCGGCGTCAGTTAAAACCGCATCTAGAATAATATCACCGCTATTGTCCAAAAACCCCATAATAATGCTCCTTTATTTTAAATAATTAGTAAGTTTTATTTGTTTTTTCATCATTTAACTAACATTTTCCTGAACTATACTCGTCTGTGGCTCCTTCTGTGGCCAAGTCTTCACCTGGCGTCAAAAATGGATTTTTTACGGAAAGGTTCAAATCAAACTTTCTTCCTGTTTTTTTACTTGTAAACCTAAATTTAAAATTTCTTCCAAACACACAACTTGCTTTGGCTGTGTCTAGGCCAATATTGTCTTTTAATTTAGCCTCGGTTACTTGGGCCGCGGCGCCGTTGGCTGATATGCTATCCGAATCTAAATAAGACTGCGCGAAAGAGGGTTGAATCCTTATATACTTCATTAAACTTTTATTTATAGTTTGTTTCTTGTCTACCACCTCTTCAATAAAAAACATATTAAAAATAGTATAGGGAGCTTCTCCGTCTTTTGCTACAATCTTTGCATGGTATACCGGTGATGGATTCGAATAGCTTCCATGCACGTCTTTGGCTCTCGCAATATAATAATAATCTTTATTTGGCTTTATGGTATCGTCAACGAAGCCAAAAGCAGAAGAGCCGCCCAATATTGCCACGCGTGTATTTTTTGTTGGTGCAAAATCTGCGTATTTGAAAGGTTTTTTATCAATTCTTAAAACTTCTATTTGGCCGCAAAAGTCATCACTTTTAAATGTTATCGGTCCAGTTAATTTTTCTTGATTTTTTCTAATCTTGTCTAAATAAATAGTTTCTTCTCCCCCAATAAGAACTGGCTCTAGATCATATTCTCCAGCATTGAAATTGGCATTTAATAATATTTTATTTTTTTCACCATACAGGGGAAGAAAAACTATGTCTGGGAATACCGGAGGGTTATCAAATATTATAGTGCTTTCTAGTTTTTCTGGATGCATTTCTTGGTGGCCCTTTACTTGGAAAGAGATTTGTTGACTGTCGTCTTCCCCTTTGGCCTTGAATATATTAAAACCTTTTGGAAGAGATATGGCATCGCTCATGGTAACATTGGTGTTATAATATGGCACCCTCATCAAGTAAACAGAAGGTTTATATTTATAAGATAGCGGGAATTTAAGTTGGTTATCCGGATCTATTGGCCAGCTGTTGAAGCCCGGGCCTATTGTTTTAGTGATCATTTCATATTGTGTGCCAATAACAAATGTGTGTGCATATATTTGATAATAATATTCATTGTCAAATTTAACTTGTGTATCAACATACTTGAGGACGTCCATTCCTGGTACATTTGGCAAGAAGATATTTTGTACAAAAGAAGCGGTATCTTTATGAAATTTTGCTATTTCATAAAACAATACCTCAGAGTGCGCCATTTCACCTTCATATATTTCTTTAACCCCTCTTGTTTTCTCTCTAATAAATGCATTAATTTTCTTTTTCATTGCCAGCCATTTTAAGTTATTAATAAACTTAACTGAGCTAGATTTTTTCTTTCCAAAGATAATAGGTTTTATGAATTTAGACTTAATTCTGGGGTCGAGCTTCTTCATATATGCAAGAGTGCTGGTGTGTGCAACTTCGTCGCCGGATCCTCCCGCCGTCGAATATGCATCGAAGTCAGGCATACTGCTTTGTTGCAAAATGTCATTTAACCATAATTTAATTAAAGAATCATAATAAAGAGTGGTTTTCATTTTGCTAACAACGGTGGAATCGGCCAAGGCAGCGCCGCCAAATGGGGAGACGGCCGCTTGCAAAGAAGAGTCTTTTTTAATTATAGCGCTGCCAACAAAATTGGTGTTGCGCATGTGACTGCTTAATACTTCTTTGTTGCGTGGATATAGGCCAGCTATCATTATCTGCATAAACTGGTCAAAAAAGTTTGACTCATACAATATTTTTCCAATATAGCCACTATTAGAGGCTGGGATTTCTATGTCTGTGTACATAGGAAAGAACTTTTTAATTTTGTCCGCTTCGTCCATAAAGTCTTTTATTTTATATGCCGAAATGCCAGTCGTATGATATTTTTTTGAGTCAACTAAAAAGTTTGTAGTGTTCATGGGGGCTAATTTGCCCTGGTTTGCAACGGCTTTAAGATGCATGGCGACATTATTCAAATAATCATTAACTCCAGACTCAGTCCAAACTTTTGCTATTTCGAGGGCGCGCGCCGCTGGGGCCCCTTTTGAGTGGCCGGCCTGATATTTCCACGCCCACTCTTTTTGGGCAGTTGCAAATTTGCGTGCATACAGCCACTGGTCCAGATGCTTAAATTTCTTCGTGTCCTGTGTTTCTTTTCCCATGTTTGACATTAAAATATATAAATTAGGCAACATCACTTCGGGTAAAAATATGTTTGTGCCCGGGGTCTTGCTATTCGGGCCTGTGACCATTGAAAGACCCTTTGTAATACCTTCGTATGGCTGTAAATAAAAATTATAATGTGCATTCACTTTTACGGGATCTGATAGTCCTGTTTCTTCTCCCATGGATTTTCCATATGCAACCTCAACAAAGGGCTTGTTTACTTTAAATGTTGCATCAATAAAAGACTTATTATTCATGAACGAAAGGTCGCCGATACTAGTCTTATTTTTACCATAAGCTAGAAGATATAATTTTACAAGGGGTACATTCCAGCCAGAAATATACAAGGCTTCTTTAAAAAGAAAACCTTTATTAGGGTCATATTCAGGCTTTACGCTAAGTGCCCCTCCAGCAACCTTATATGAGTCCGCGGGCATTTTATAAAGGGGCCCTTTTACAAAATCAATCGGCGACCAACCTGAAATTTTTGGGCTGAAGGATCCTTGTTCAAACCTAGAAAAAAGCAATCTTCTTATCGGGTCGAGGCCGGTTTTGCCCCATGGGTAATCTGGTTCGGAAAATTCTCCGAAGTTTTTGTTTTCGGCAGGGGGGCCCCACGTCATGGAGCCGATAGAATCAAATCGTTTGTCATAAGGAAAGTATGCGCCAGGATCGCCAAACTTGGAGGGAGATGCATCGAAGCCATATTCCCGTGCCATGTTGAGTGCGGGATGTGGCTCTTCTGCGCCGAGATAGAGACCAGAGCCAGGTCCGGTAGCCATCGCGTGGGTGCCCAAATAAAACGGCACATTAAAGGGCGCACATATTAATTCTGCCTGCGTACTAGGGACGGCCTGATCATATGTAATTTTTGTTCCTACAACTTCCCCAGTTTTTGTTGGGGTGGCGGTCTCAGCTATGGTGGGTCCACTTCCCATTTTAATAACCGGTGCCGCCGGAAGACATGCCGTTGCCACCGATAGATATGCCGGCTGCGGCTGCAGCGCCTTCTGTTTCGGCTCCTGCTATAAGGTCAGCCACTTCTGTCAACCCATATTTAGCAGCCTCGGTTTGTTCAGCGTGTGTAACATCAATGCCGGGCATAAAGCCCTCTTTTGATAGTTGGTCTTCTATCGAAGACCCCATTTGGGCCGCCCCAAACATAAATCCGGTGCAAATATATTCTGTTCCAATGTGAGAAAAAAAGTTTTTATTATGTAATTGTGCTACTGTAATTGCCATTTCTAGTTCCTTTCTTAATTAATTAGTTTTCAAAAAAATATGTTTTTATAATAAACCAAGCATATTAGCTGCGGAGCCAGGTACAGAAAGTTGTTTGGTCTGTGGGGTATCCTGTACCATTAATGATGATAACTGCCCCGCGGCATTAGTACTTACGACCTGCGGTGCCGATTGGGGTCCCAAATATAAGAAAAAATATTCATCATAAAGTGGTAAATCTAAAATATCATAAGCGCGCTGGTTAAAAATTGAATGTCTATATTTTTTAAATCTACAAAGAAGTACGCCGTCCTTCGGTGTTGGCAAGCTTGATATCGTTAGTGGGCGCCATGTGGGAGAGCCCACGGAAGAATTGCCAAAATTTTTCTCGTACGTCGCGACGGACAACCCGGCGCCAGAAACTGTTCCGTGGCCGGACAAAAATTCTATTTCTACTATATTTTGATGTTTAAGCCAAAAATGACCAAACTTATTCACAAACATTGAATTTTGTCCATCCGTGGTATCAAAAACTTCATTTTCAGGATCAAGGTAATCAACTTCAGTGGCTACTCGGGATGTTCCGCCGGCAACACTGGCCCAGTTCATCATTAAAATTTTAATTTGTATTGGCAGTGAATCAACCATAGTTCGAACCATAGTTTGCCAATTGGGATCGAGGCCCATGGCCGCTCCATGCGGTGATGACGTAATAATACTTTTATTTAAAAGAGTTCCTATGGGACTTTTACTTACGTTTGCATTAAATGTTCCTAAATTTATATCAAAAAGCTTTAGATCAAAATAGTGTTGCATAATTAATGCTAATAAGAACTTTTCTTGACCAACGTTTGCGGCCCTATTTACTCTATTGGGTAGTGCTAGCGTGCTAAGAATTTCTTGCGCAGGAATCGCACTCGAAGGAAGTGGGTTGTTACTTATTGTAGACCCTTGAAATGGGCCCCAAATCTGACCAGTAAGTGGATGTACATGGCTATCAGAAGATTCTGATGTTCCCTCTGACATCAGTGGGTCTTCAATTTTTATTTGTTGGTGGCTAAAAACCGCTCCTTTGTGAGCCAGTGATTGATATTGCTTAAGGATCCTTTCCATTTGTGGCGTCACCGCTGCATCGTTAGGTATTTTTTTATTCAACTCATCGTACCCAAGATAAGATGTTTTATCGGGGTTTCCAAATAAATTATATTTATAACGAATTATGTTGTTTACAAGATATTGATATTCGTTCTCGTCTACATCATCGTCACTTTTGATCGTGTCGGGCAATATAACATTTGCTCCATCTTGAATTGTGAAAAACCGACCTTTTGTTGAGGCAATGTTTGACGGGATTGTGTATGCTGTTCCATTCACGGCAAGCTTAAAGGGGATACCGACTACAGCATCGCGTCCGTCGGTAGATTCATCTGATCCGCGCTGAGTGTCTCTGGGCTTTGTATAAAAAGAATCTTCTAAATTAGATAACTTTTTATACTCGCTATGATCAATAAATTTTAAGCCCATGTCGACAACTGAAACATTTGGTGAGGCGCCAAAAAAATGATACCCTCCTTGCATTTGTGTTGTGTCAACTATTTCTGTAGGCGAATCAAAAGTATGTGTAACTACTATTCTGTTATCCGCTAAAGAAGCACCTACTGGCATTTTAGTTCCGGCGAGGGGCGCGCCCGAAAAAGTGGCGCCAGTGTCATCAACAAACCGCCCCGCATCTGTCTTGGGCACCTTGGTGGGAGAGAAGAATTCAATAAAATTTCTCAATTGGGAAACCAGTGTATCAAATATTTCATAAGCAGCAATTATAGAATCTGGTGTGGCGGCAGATGGATCAAGCATGTTGGCGAGAGCTTTTTGTAGGGCTCCCGGGACCATTGACGCGCCTTTTGTTATGAGCATAAAAGTGCTGATGGCCTTGGCCACTTCCGAGGAGGCTACTCCATTAGCAGAAAATCCAAGTTTTTCTGCCTTGTTAATAAATTCTGGCTCAAACTGTCCTAAATATGAATTATACATAGTTCGTGTCTGAGGTGTGTCTGGAGACTCTGGAATTTGCCCAGTGGCGATTTTTACATATTGTGCCAAAAGATTTGTTATGTCTTGCACCTGGACTAACTTTCCTGTGAGCCATGACAATGTTGGGTCAATTACTGTGATTTCAACTGAATACTTAAATTTACCTTTTGTTGTCTCTTTAACGTCATAATCTGTAAGGGAGTAATGTTTTACAAAACCTTTAAAACTATAATTGTCAAGTGTGATTGGGAGTAGTGCTGATAGCGCTTCGGACTCTCCGCGGAACGTCTCACGATCATTATAAAAAATGTTTGGGTATTTATCATAAATTAATTTTTTGCTATTTTCATTTACAGTTCTATTGGGAACATCTACACGCTCTCTATATATTTTTAACGATAGCGGCTTCTGATCTCCAAACAAATTTTGTAGCTCCGCGGGATTGATGGATAAAGTGTCAATTAGTGCGGGGATGGCACAATGTTGTTTTATTAATCTCCCCCAGTCAATGCTAAAAAATAGTTTAATACGGCTGAGATGGTTTACTGACGAGATGAGATCGGAAAATATAACCGGGTTGTCCCAGCTAGCAGATATGGAGCGTTTTCTAAGATCAGTACTATTAATAATTGAATTAACAGCGGGGATGTAATTCATTAGCCGTTTTTGTATCATGGGCGATTGTCTAAAATCTTGTACACGGCGGCATGGCGTAATGACATAATCCAAATAAGGATGAATAACATCAGGATCGTGTTCGTTACCAGACATAAATCGATTCTTATATTTATGGACACTTCCAAACCAAAGTTGACCGCTAAGGCCACCAAAAGCCAATTTGCGCTTTGTGGACATGTCTATGTCGCCATCATCAGTTTGATTCTTCGAGATATAAAAAATCATTCCTTTGTCTTGGACTTTCCCTTTATTGATGATTACTTCTGTTGTTATGCGTCCAAAAGAATTTTCTTTTGCAGACTCAATATCTGCAGTGGTGGCTTGGGTGCTTTTTAACACATCCTCAAATTTTTCAATATTTAATGAGCTATATACGATTGCGGACAAATCAGAGGGAAAAGCTCCTTCGTCGGGGGTTAGTTCCATTTCCATTTGAATGGGAACTTTGTGAACAACGGTGCCATCTGGTAATGTTTTAGAAAATTTCTGTTTGATGTGTGCCAATCTTTGTGAATTAGAAATACCTTGATCTTGCGAGGTTTTTGGTAAAAACGTACCAGGTGGCATTAGTTCACTAAATATTGATGTTATTTCTTTATGGTCGTAATCGATACCTCTATCGAGGGCAGAAAGAAATGTTTTTATGTTTTGTATTGTTCCTTTTTGGGGCGAATTTGGAAATGCCTCTTTTTCCACCAAGTGTCTATAGTGCTTTTTGCCTTCGGAACCTCCAAAGAGAAAAAGGTTGACAGACAGATATTCAGATATTTCGTCGTCAAAGAGAAAGCTCCAAAAATCGTCGCCATCAACATTTGGTATTTCTAAAAATAGATCAAAAATTACACGCAAACTTGGCAACTCATTACTATATTTGGGAAGCAGTCCATTTTCGCCGGCGATTTCTACATCGTTGTCAATGTGAGGGGACATCTTATCATGCTTGTTTGCTGCGCTCGTGGTCCGAAAATTCTTTTGCTCTAAGGTGATTTTATTAATATAAATATTTGGCAAAACGGAATCAAGCATTCCATTAAATTCATAACTCATTAGCAGGGTTCCTCCGGAGGTTGATTTTCTTTGGTACCATAAATATTTAATGAAAGCAGCGTTTCTTTTCTGCTTTCACAGTTAAATACTTTGTCAATATAAATATTTTTAATTTTATCGGCCTGGCGCCTTAGTTCACAATACTCTGTTTCATCTATTTCAAAATCAATATCAATATCAAAATAATAGTCAACGCGATCAACATCCGCAACCTCATCGCCGGCAAAATATAGCCGCTTCAAAGTCTCAGAATAGCTACCAGTGTTAGAGCTGTTAACTATTGGTATGCGTTCAAAAACTTCTATTTCAAAATTTTCTTTTAAAAGCTCTGTGTTAGCTTCTTCTATTTTTAATAAAGCAAAATCATCCTTATAGATCATATACGATTTGTCTTCTTCAAATACAATTGGCATGTTTGTAGTATTTATAGTTTCTTGTTTGGCTAATTTATGAAAACTCTCAATATCAGACATCTCTTCCCATGTTCCAGGTGTATTCTGATTTTCCTTTGTTGAAGTATACACTTCGGCATTATACTTTATATCACAATTTAATTGTGGAATAAAAGTGGTGGGTATTTCGTTATTCGAGCCAGTAAAAATAGTGTATGAAGAACTCAGCTCTGCTTTATAAAACCCAATATTCCATGCTGCTATGTTTTTAGAATTGTAAGCAGAGTTGCCAAGTGGTTCAACAAAAATATATGATTTGTCAGGAGTCTGTGATAAATTTACTTTATTCTTTTTATCAGCTAAGACGCCTGGCATTAAATTATAAGCCAAATTCGGATTCGTAGAAAAAACAGCTAGCTCGGCGCCCCTGTAAAGTGTCTGCGCTTCCAGCCGCGGCGTGTTTTCTTGTATCCGCGGCTCAATTTCATTTTGTAATTCGCTGCCGGTGCCGGCAAATTGCTGATCGTATACAATGTCGTCATCGAAAAATGCATATTGAACAGGCTTAAATTGCCCTGTGGACAATAAATATCTTCCAAACGAAGTCAGCTGCAAATCAATAACTTGCTCTTTGGGATCTAAAAAGCTCATCTAGTTAAACCTCCTAATCCCCCCAATGCTGTAAAACGAATTGGCGTGGTTACAACTCCGATTGGGCTAAAAGACCTCATTGCTTTAATTGCTGTGAGGTTGGTTGATGTGCGGCCGCCGGTTGAAGCGGCAATTCGTGAAATATTAGTGCCAACAATTCCATTTCTACCCAATATCAATCGCTTTTGGCTAAACGGTAAAGATCCCTTCTTGGTATATCCACCGATCTTAACTGTCTTGATGGCGCCAAGAATCTTCTTAAAATTAAAAAGTGGCTTCTTGATGCCCAATTCTAAAGATGGGTGGTGCTCTAATTTATATTCACTATCTATTTTTGCTAACTCGACCAAAGAACAAAAATCATATGGCCAATTAAAACTATAATCAGGGATTCTTGATTTTGCTTTCTTATGCGCGCGCTCTTCAGCGCGGAGCGCTTTTTTATGGGTGGCCCCCTCAGCAAGAGCTTTATAATAAGCTTCCTTTGCCATTTCCTTACGATCATTTTTTGCTGTTATATCGAAATAATCAGTTTGTGCCTTTTGTTTTACTTTAAAAACAATCCATTGAATATTATCTGGGAAAGGATTATGGTCGGGGCCCGGGACTCCTTTTCCGGCCTCCGCGGGCACTTCGTTTAATAAACTGAAACCTTTCCAGCTTTTTGTGAGAGGCTCATCACTTTTTATATCCTCATAGTGTCCCAAAAGATCGAGTGAAATTGTTGCTTGAGACCCAGTCATAATTGTAGAAGGGGACTGTGGAGGTAAGTTTTGCCATATATTAACTAAGTCTTGCTGTTCTAATTTCATTGAAAATTCAAAAATAACCATTGCTAAAGGATCTACTGAATCATTTGTCAAGAAATCAAAAGTTGGTGGTATAACAAATTTTTTCATTTTTTTAATCATATTAATAACACTTTGAGATGGCTTATGCCCTTTCCATGGTTTTGTAGCTAAGAAAGAATTAAGTACTGCTGGGTCGCCGGCGGCCGCCATATCAGCTATAGCCCAATCGATTGTTTCTCGTGGAATATTAAAATAATCTTTAGCATTTGTGGCGCCCATTCTAAATGGTACCGCGATGATGGCTTCATAAATTCTTCTGCCCTCTTTGGATACTTGTCCTAATTTTACTTTAGTGTCGGTAATACCCAAAAGATCCTTAAGAGAGCCTGCAGGCGCGGTGGCGCCGCCGGAATCAGGCACATCCTGTACTGATAAGTAAAGACCATTGCCGACAGCTGGAATAGAACCATATTGATGCCACATTCCTTTTGCGACTGATCCAGATCCAGTGACTGGCAATGTGATGTCTGCACTATTAAAATCTAATACAGGACATTCCCACTTGGGTTGTATTACCCAACTTCCTACCCAATTTCCTGTGCTATCTTTTGTGGTAACAAGCTGATCCCAATTAAGGGATGCCGAAAGCTGCATCGCATTGAGGCCGCAAGTTGAACCAGAATAACCCAAACGAGTATTCTCTCTATAATAAGTAGCTGATGTCCGGCATGCCGCCAATATATCACCGATTTTCATATCGCCACCTATACCAGAATCGTATGTAACCTCAATATGACTATAACCATTATAATAAGGAGGGGTATAGGGCTCAAAACTTGCTTCTTTTCCGTATGAAGAGGAAGCATCACAAGGTGGGCCAAAAGATGACCCATAGGCTTGTATCGTCCCGCTTACGCCTACAAAGCTAGATGAATAATCTTGTTTTGTTGACCGATCAAATGCACGATTATACATTGTTATGGTTGGCGGATTATAATAATAAGAAGCCGTATCTAATGAGCGATTTTGGGCGTGTTCTGTCTCCGTATTTTGTAAAAGTGATAGTTTGTCCCACTTTGAATGACCTAGAACAATTCTCATCTTATACTGTTTATTTTCCTCAACAGTTCTTAAGCTTGCGTCTGATTTTGAAGATATGGTACTGAGGCCGGCCCCTTCTAGGAAAAATGATGGGGTTTCAGCTAAAAAATTATTCATTGCATAATGAAACAGTGGACTGTCGGCAACGCCAAAACTGCCAGACTTTAGATAACCGTATCCCTGGTTTGTCCTCCCGCTGTCGTGGTACGGCTCTTGACCGGGAACGGTGATACCATTTAAATAAAAATCTGGGTCGGCTAAAGTCTCAAATGGCAGTCTTATATCAAAAGTGCCGCTCATCCTAGGATCGCCTCCATCATCTGTTCGAAACCCAGGCATGGTAGGGTAAATCATGGTGTTGGTACCAGTAACTTGTAATTTATCCTGCCAGTCCCAACTGGCGGTTGCTATTGGATAATCAACTGCTATACCAGATTTAATTGAATTATATATTATGCCAGGAGAAAATATGGGTTTAAGCATTTCTCTCCATATATATGACCTCATGCCAGGAGTGGCGCCGGCGCCATTGTATGTGGCATTGGGGGCAAAAGATTGACTAAATAATGTCGCCATTTGTAGTGTTCTTTGGGCTGGGTAAAAACCATCGTATGGTAAAAATTTCATTAGGGCCTTGCATTCAAGCTTTAATTCAGTGGGAATTGCTGTCTCTCGATAATCATCTCGTACAAGGCTAAAGTGTTTCATAAAATCAGTAGTTGTATACACTGTATAAAAAGAAGAATCATTGCTACTAGAAAGTGTTGAGCCAGTTAAAGTAAACATGCCATCGTTTTGTTTTAAAAAGTTTTCGCCGCGTTGACCGTTAACGTAAAAGTCCATATGTTCACTAATTCTGAATTCTGGTACAACACCATAGTCTTTGCCAATTCTTTTTAAATCTTCAATATAATAATCATATGTATCATAAAAAGGATTGATACCAGCTTGGGCGCCGGCTTCCCATTTAGTTTCGCCGGCGCATATTTCTCCTGGGACCCCACAAGAAGAAGTATATAAAGCTCCAGGACAGATCTCTGGT
>Ga0098040_1000763_pt1 | contig 14528 bp, 20 predicted proteins | sample 7_EtaG_FD_75065 | JGI IMG/M metagenome (GOLD analysis project Ga0098040, IMG submission 75065) | Marine viral communities from the Subarctic Pacific Ocean - 7_ETSP_OMZ_AT15161 metaG | ecosystem: Environmental > Aquatic > Marine > Oceanic | place: Pacific Ocean | collected 2015-01-08
ATGGCCAAACTGAAACACGATCCCAATTGGGGATTTAGCACTTATTCGATTAGACACAACTTTAGAGTATTACCATAGGAGGAACAATGTATATTGAGTATTACAAGATTAGAGAACACGCACCTGCACCACGACGAGCAAACCCGTCAGATGCCGGCATGGACTTGGCTTACTGGCCAGAAGATGGGAACGCCATTATCATCAATCCAGGTGAGAGTGTGATCTGTGGAACTGGTCTAAAGTTTGGAGTCCCACACGGATATATGCTTCAGATTATGAATCGATCGAGTGTCGCAGCGAAACGATCACTAGTTGTCGGAGCCCATGTCGTCGATGCTGGATACAATGGTGAAGTTTTTATCAACCTTCACAATATTGGAAAGCAGAAGCGTGTGATTGAGCCAGGAGATCGGATCGCACAAGCAGTTCTCGTTCCCGTGATTCATGCAGCGCCAGTTGAGCATTATGAAGACGAACTTTATTCGCGAGCATATATCGAGAGCAATAGAGGAGATGGAGCATTGGGAAGCACAGATGTTTGAATATAACAAAGTATATCATTTCGATCTAACTGGCACATATTCTTTTGGGGGCCTAAGCGAAGAAGAACTCAACGCGACTTTTCAGAATGGCTCTACTGCTTCGCTTCCTTTCGAAAGACAATTGACCAAGTGGTTCCCGGAACTTACCCATATCCCAGGGTGCAAGCGCCATGATCACATAGATGAAGAAAGTAAAAGATATGATGCAAAAGGCTTTACCGAATCGTCTGGGTGTAAGTTTTTACCTTCTAGTATGGTTGGCACCGGCCGGACAGTTAATCTTGAAAAACTTAAAGAAAGGGTCCAATATTTAGACGGAGGTTATCCAATTATTGACATAATTGACTTTCCAAAAATCAGGGTTATTTTCAAAAGGTCAAAAGAACTATTGCGTGACTACCCCAATGGTAAAATCTCCCTTAAAGAAAGAGAGGTTTTGTTCAGTGAGTGAAAAAGGCTTAGACCAGTTTTTTACCAAGCAGGAGGTTGTGGAGAAAGTTCTACAGAAAGTAGAATTTAATGATTATGATCTAATTATAGAGCCTTCTGCTGGTGACGGTGCCTTTTTCAAACACTTACCTAAAGAGAAGACAATTGCAATCGATTTGGAGCCAAAAGCGAAAGGGATAACTGAAACGGATTTTTTGCACTTCTGCGCTGCAACTAGAATATGGCTTTCCACTTCTTTGTTGAAACTTGATGACAAAAAGATTCTTACTATAGGAAATCCACCTTTTGGAAAGAACTCTAGCCTTGCAAGGCGGTTTTTTAACCTTTCTGCTGAGTATTCTGATGTGATTGCCTTTGTTCTTCCTCGCACATTCAGAAAACCTTCTGTTATAAATCATTTAAATAGAAAGTTTCATTTAATGTATGAGGAAATATTACCGCTTGATTCGTTTTACACTCCCGAAGAGGAATCATACAAGGTACCAACAGTTATTCAACTCTGGGAGAAGAAGAAAGAAGACAGAGAAATTATCCCTGTATATAAAACATGTGAAGATTTTGAATTTGTTAGCAAGGAAAATTTGACATGCGTGCCGCTACAGGTATGGCCTCCCAATCCTGTGTTCGGAGAGGTGAGCTATGTAACTGGCGCTGATTTTTCAATTCAAAGAGTTGGCGGTAATGCCGGCAAAGTATTTGATGGTTGTAAAAGGCATTGGAGGAGTCACCATTTTATAAAGATCAAGAATCACAAGGTTGATGTGAAGGCTATTTTTGAATCGATTGATTGGGAGGTCGCAGATGGGCCGAAGTTTGATACAGTTGGGAACCCCAGCATATCAAAAAATGATTTTATCAGATATTATTTAGAAAAGAAGGTGTCTTGGAGGGCAAATGGATAAACAAACACAAGAAGTAATGTTCAGTTCGAAGTCAAATGAGTGGGAGACCCCACAAGACTTCTATGATAAACTAAACAAGGCGTTCGGGCCTTTCACGCTCGATCCCTGTGCGACAGAGGAGACAGCGAAGGTGTCGGAGAATTATTTCACACCAGCAGACAACGGGCTGTTTCAGGATTGGGATGGGGAGACAGTATTTATGAACCCGCCCTATGGCCGTGAGATTTCTATGTGGCTCAGAAAGGCCTATTCAGAATCTTTGAAGACAGGCACAAGGGTTGTCTGCCTCATACCAGCCAGGACAGACACAAAGTATTGGCACGAATATTGTATGAGGGCAAAAGAAATACATTTCGTAAAAGGAAGACTAAAATTTGGGAATAGCACAAACAGCGCACCATTCCCATCAGCAGTTGTGGTCTTTGAATCACAACCACAAACTATCATCAAAACAATGGAGGCAAGATGAAAGACTATTATATCGTATACACAAAGGATGGGTGTCCATATTGCGACAAGGCAATTGGGACGCTGAGAGAGCAAGAACAGCCATTTATGGTTGGAGATCTCACTCACAATCCAGAACTTCTGGATGAAGTCAAAGAACAGAACAAGATGACTACTGTTCCAATCGTTCAGTATATTGTTCACAAAGAAGTACCCTGGAACGAAAGGCCAATTCCGCACCCCATGCTCGTCGGAGGGAGTGACGATCTTGTCAAGCACTTCGAAGAGCCAGAACCACCTGAAGAGGAGCAGGGTGAAGAAGAGAATTGAAGATAGATATGTGGGTTTTGACAAGGAGCCAGAATTCACAGAGAAATCTTCTTCTTCGAAGAAGGAGCCAGTCGAAGAAGCAGTCGATCACCCGCCCCACTACAATCAAGGGATAGAGGTGATCGACTTCATCGACAGCTGGGACTTTAACTTCACAGTTGGAAATATTATCAAGTATGTATCTCGCCACAAATATAAAAAAGAACCCTTAGAGGATCTTAAAAAGGCGAAATGGTATTTAGACAGGCTAATTAAGAAATATGAAGATTAAAATGAAAGAGTGCTTATCTTTTGATGACGTATTATTGGTTCCACAATACTCGGATGTCAAAAGTAGATCGGAAGTGAATATAGAGAGCAGGCTGGGAAACACGACATTTCCTCTGCCCATCATCTCTAGTCCGATGGACACAATCACCGAAACCGAAATGGCTTTGGCCATGGGTGAAGCAGGCGGATTGGGAGTTATCCATCGCTACTGCACAATTCCAGAACAAGTTGGTTTTGTCAGCTATGAAGGGGTCCGCGCAGCAGCAATCGGCGTGACAGGGGATTACTTTGAGCGAGCCAGTGCTCTACACGGCGCCGGCATCCGTATCTTTTGCTTGGATGTCGCTCACGGCGATCACGTCTTAATGCGTAACGCGATTGAGAAACTCAAAGAAGAATACGGAGAGAGCGTCCATTTAATGGCAGGCAACGTTGCGTCTCGCGAGGGATATGATCGATTATCCGAGTGGGGCGCAGACAGCATCCGTGTCGGCATTGGCGGTGGATCGATCTGTTCTACCAGGATCCAAACAGGACACGGATGTCCTACCTTTCAATCTATTTTGGATTGTGCTGAATCGGAGTATGACACGACAATCATTGCTGATGGTGGTATGAAGACATCTGGCGATATTGTGAAAGCATTGGCTGCTGGTGCTGACTTTGTTATCCTCGGCTCTCTCCTTGCCGGTACGGCTGAAACACCAGGCGAACTCTTTGAGGGCAAGAGAGGAAAGAAGTACAAAGTCTATCGCGGAATGGCTTCGAAGGAAGCACAGAAGGATTGGCGAGGTACACACTCCTCTAACGAAGGCGTCTCAACAACGGTTCCCTTCAAGGGTCCAGTTGCAGAAGTGCTAGGGGATTTGGAGAACGGTATTCGCAGCGGACTGTCCTATTCTGGTTCTCGGACCATTTATGGGATGCAGTTCAAGGCTCAATTTGTGAAACAAACAAACGCCGGCCAAGTTGAAAGCTCAACTCATATTTTGAGGAGATAGTGACTAAGAAGCTTCCAAAATATGGCGAAGATTATAAGAAAATTATGTTTTATGATTCTGATAAACGACATGCAGACTTAAAGATACGGCTGCAGTATGATGGGTTGAAGCAGAATGAGTTCTTTAGGGCCGTTATGACAGCATATTTAGAAAAAGACGATGATTTTATGAAGTTTATTGATCGCTATAGGAAAGATAATGAAATAATGGACAAGACTAAGTTGCGCAAACAAAACAAAACGAAAACACAAGAGAAGGAGAACAAGAAGAAATTTACGCTTAAAGAAAAAGAGATTGAAAGTATATTTGATTTATTGGAGGAGGAACATCCAGATTTATGAGAGAATGTGCAAAAAGATGTGAAGAGCTAAATACCAGCTGTCCCTGTGGAGACTGCAGGTTGTGGATTGATCATGAAGAAGATTTTAACTGCACTCTTCACGCTGTCAAGAACAATCACGACGGCGAGCTAACACTGCGTGAGGTTGCCGACAGGATAGGTGTTAGCTTCGTGAGGGTAAAACAAATACAAGACAAGGCTGAAAAAAAAGTTGTTAATTTACTTAAGAAACAGAAAGCTTACTAAAAAAGTGTTTTTATAAAACATAATACTATTTATAAGAGAAAGTTCTTTATTGAAGGAGGCTTAGGAACAATGTCAAAGAATGGAAAGAAATTATTGAATGAGGGCACAATTCGCCGGTTCATGAAATTGGCCGAAATCGACACTCTTAGTGATCAGTTTGTTGGTACGTTGTCTGAAAAATATGAGCTAGACGAGGGCGGCATGCCCTATAACAGGGATGAGGGTGATGACCGTGTCGTAGCAGAGGAAGAAGAGCCGGCATTTGACATGGCTGACGAGGAAGAGGGTGCAGAGGATCTCGAAGCAGAACTGCCCCCCGAACCAGAAGCGGCGCCTGCAGCTGCTGGAGATGCCGAAGCTATCTTTACAGATATTGTTGATCGCATCATTGCCGTTGCTGGAGAGCACGGTGTTGATATGTCGCGGGAAGGCGGCGAAGCTGAAGAGGCCCCCCCGGAAGCTGAGATGCCGGCCGAAGATGACCTGGATATGGCCACAGCTGGAGAGGAAGACCTCTCTGGTGTAGAGCTTGATGATGAGGACGATGAAGATGCTATGGTTGCCGAGATTACCCGACGCGTGAGCGCTCGGCTCATGAAGGAAAGCCGCAATGATAAAATGGCAGATGAACTTGCCGGCAAAATCATGAACCGCATCAAGAACTCTTCTCAGAAATAAAAATGGATTCTCCTTTTCGCGAGAAAAGAGAAAGATTAACAAAGCACTTTCAAGAACAGATACCTGGTTTTGAAATTTTAAGCAAGAAAGAAAGCCCTCTTTTGAGGGTTCTTTCTAAGCTCCTCTTCTTCAATAAGAAATTTCTCACCGGTTACGTCACGACATTGTATCCTAAAGTCTATGTGCCCGAGCTACCATGGCGCGAAAAAGATCACGTCGCCGCCATGGCAACTCTTGCTCATGAATATGTTCACCTGAAAGATAGGAAAAGGATGTGGTTGTTTTTCAACTTCCTTTATCTTTTTCCACAAAACCTTGCTCCATTTGCCCTGCTTGGGGTCTTTGACAGCAATCCATGGTGGTTCCTCTGTCTCCTGTTCCTCCTTCCGATACCAAGCCCGACAAGGGCATGGTTGGAGTTCAGAGGGTACCGCATGACCTTGGCAGTATGGGTCCACTTCCTTCAAGATAAATTAGATACCGGCCGATTTGTGAATTCAATTGTTGACAGAAATTTCGCAAGTTCCGCTTACTATTGGATGTTCCCATTTAAGCGATATTTGATTAAGAAGTTCTATGTTCATCACGATAAGAGGATGAGCATTCCAGAGATTCGAGAAGTCCTGGAAGTTATAGAAAAAGATTAACAACCCCCAACAAAAGAAGTATAATGATTGCTAATAATAAGGAGATAGCTATGTCGTACATTAAGGCAGAATATATTTGGTTGGATGGCACAAGGCCGACAGCACAAATAAGAAGTAAAACAAAGATCATCAAACCACTTCATTCAATTAAAGCCCGGCCCCCGATTTGGGGCTTTGATGGTTCAAGCACAAACCAGGCACCCGGTGACGCATCCGATTGTGTCCTAAGCCCGGCTTATGTTTGCGCAGATCCAATTCGAGGTGGAGACGATCTCCTGGTTCTATGTGAGGTTATGAACACAGACGGAACACCACACGAATCCAACACCAGGCATGCCTGTGCTGAGACACACGAAGCACACAGAGAACAACAGATGCTTTTCGGGTTGGAACAGGAATACACATTCTTCAAGGACGATCGCCCTCTTGGTTTTACGACGAACCAGAAGGAGCAGGGCGACTTCTATTGTGGTGTCGGAGCAGATAACATCTTCGGGCGCGCCATCGCTGAAGAACACATGGGCGCATGCCTACTCGCCGGCATCGACATCTCAGGGATCAACGCCGAGGTGATGCCAGGACAGTGGGAGTTCCAAGTTGGTGCTGTGGGTTCGCCCAGAGTCGCTGATCAGCTCGTCATTGCTCGCTGGTTGTTGATGAGAATCGCAGAGAAACACGGTGTCACAGTATCTTTTGCCGGCAAACCAGCCGCAGGAGATTGGAACGGCGCAGGCTGTCATGCCAACGTTAGCAGCCTTGATATGCGACGGTCGTATGCTGCCTGTGTTGATGCCTGCGTGGCTCTTGGTGAGCGGGCAAGCCACCACATTGAGAACTATGGCCATGGGATTGAAGAGCGTTTAACGGGCAAGCACGAGACTTGTAGCTATACTGAGTTTCGCTATGGTGTCTCCGATCGTGGAGCATCTGTTCGGATTCCTTGGCAAGTTGAGAGAGAACAAAAAGGTTATATTGAAGATCGTCGACCAAATGCAAACTGTGATCCCTATGTGGTCACTAGGCTGCTAACAGAAGCGATCTGCGAGGAGTAATATGGATATTCAAGGAAAAATCGATTATAATAAGAAATCTGCAAGCAAACATGGTTGGGCTCCCAACTGGTTTGGTGCTGAAGGATATGATGAAGATCTAGTGGAGAGAATTGCAGAGTTTCAGAAAGATCATGGTTTAGACGCCGATGGTCTTTGTGGTCCGATGACTTATGCGAGAGTATTAACAGGACGAGAGGCAAATGCCGACACAGATCATATCATTTGTAATGGAGAAGAAGTCAAGCTTGATTGGGATAAAACGATTAGTTTGTTTCATGCAGACCATAAGCGCTTGCCAGGCAATTGCTATGACTTTAGGCTTGATGTTCGACAGCCAACAATGGTTGTGACGCATTGGGACGCAGCCCTATCGGCAGATTCTTGCTATAGGATTTTAAAGAAGCGCGGCATCTCTTCTCATTTTGTTATCGATAATGACGGTACCATTTATCAAATGGTTGATACAAAACATGTTTGTTGGCACGCCGGCATCCGTTCTGTCAACAAGGCAAGCATTGGCATCGACTTTTCAAATGCCTATTACACCAAGTATCAGGACTGGTATACACGAAGAGGTTTCGGAGAAAGGCCCATTCTAGAGGGCGTGAAGACACACGGAAGAAGCATGGATCCTTTCTTGGGGTACTATCCTGTTCAGCTTGAAGCGTACAAAGCATTGCTTAAAGGTTTGAACGAACATTATGGAATTAAATTAGAATGCCCCCTTGACGAGAATGGCGAACTACTTACTACAGTTGATGATACGGCAGCAGCTGGTGACTTTGAAGGTGTGGTTTGTCACTACCACTTGACGAGGCGCAAAATAGACACTGCTGGCCTTGAACTAGATAAGATTCTAGAAGACATAAGGAACCATGACGATGGATGCGTTTGATAAGTTAGTAGAGAAACATTTCCCACAAGCAGGCCCACTTCAAATATTAATGGAGATGGTTGAGGAACAGCTTGACAGCTTAAAGCCAGAGAGGTTTTTGAGAGAAGCAGAAGGGCAGGAACCTGCATCGAGAACATACACTATTCATGAAATCCCACTTATTCCGGTTTCAGAACTTGGATGGGCAAACAACGAAGATGGTGTAGAAGGCGAGACACAGCGTTCTGTTCTTGAGAGTTGGTTGAAGGGGGTTGGGGGAGACAACATTCAGAAAAAGCTAGAGAATGTTGTTTTGAGGATGGAAACTGGCTTCGGTGATATGCCCAAGAGCGATAACGCAAAGGAGTATATTCAACAAGTTATGTCCTATTTGGTTTTTCTCAAGACACTAACCATGGCCATCACAAATTTCAACGCATCTGCTGCTGGTTTTAATTTTGAAGCATTTCTCTCTGCCTTGTTGGGCGGCACACAAATTCCGGCCTCGGGGGCCGACACTATTGCGGATATCTATGTGCCCATTAGTTCAGAGGGCGGTTCAGAAATTGTGCCCATTAGTTTGAAGCTTTATGAAGAAAAGGGTCTCGAAGTCGGGGGTAGTTTCACGGATTTGGCAAACGACCTTATGGTCCCTTCGAATAAGTGGGCAGCCTGGGCTTCGAAAGAGGTTCATGGCGGCGGTGCCATGAGATATATTGCCTGCACAAAAGACTTTGAAGAAGTGGTTAAGGGAGACCCCCTATCCAGACAAGGTGATATTAAATTCTACGAGTTTGATATCACTAGAAATAATTTATTCGATTTGTTTTCGAGGGCTGGCGATCTGAGTCGCAAAGCTATAGCAATTGAAGAAGGTTTTAAAGAACGCCTTACTGCATGGGATGCCGCTGGCCGAAAGGATGAAATACCCGACGTCCGGACCCAAGACGAACTAGGTAACATGACACCTTTACCCGAACCATCTGAAAAGGGGGACCCCAACGAGTTGGCAGATGTCTTTGAGAGGGATTTTTTAATGCCCCTGGCGCCAGCACTCAAGAAGGTTGGTTTCCGATCGGCTCAAGTAACTGCATTAATAAAGGGAATTCGAGTAGTTTATGAGAGAAGTATGGAGGAAACTGGGGAAGTGAATAAGTTTCCGGCTGCAGCGATTAAAGTTGAAATGCTGAAGGTGGTCTCTAACCAGGAGGTTAAAGAGATGACTGGCCTAACTTTGGTTCAGTTTCGAGATAGGGTTTTCGGGACAGGAGAACATGAGGGCCGGCCAGCAGCTTTTAGAGCCTTCAAGGAACAAGTCATTAGCGTCGTTGACTTGCGAGGGCAAGCTATAGAAGCGCTGAGTTGGACATATGCAGATAAGAAGGCAGGAAGTAACAGCGACATAGTTCAATGGTATAATGGTTTAAGCCAAGAGGCCAAAAAAGTTGCAATTGCAAACACTAGAGGGTACCTCACGCGGAAAAAGTGGTTAATACCTAGAGGTAAAGCAATAGCGTATGCCGCCGAACAAGGTAAGGCGCCCTTTGCTGTGCTCCCAATTGGAGCAAAATTTGTACAAGATATGCTGGAAGGTGTAAGGAATGACGTCATGGACGATGTATTTCGCATCTTTGATCAAATGGCTCAAATGTCCAGGCAGCTTAACTTGTTCTTTGCCAAAGGCCTCAAGCAGCCAGAAGAAGCTAAAGCAGGCGCCAAAGCCGGTGAAACCGCCGCCAAGGGTGCAAGAGAATTTGCTAAATAATAGGAGGGTAGATGACTAAGCAGTATTGTAGCCAAACTGAACTACACAAGAAGATCCTAGAAGGAGTTGACATTCTTGCCGACAATGTCGCATCAACTCTCGGCCCCAGAGGTCGCAACGTAATCCTACAACAAAAGGGTGGGAGACCAATCACAACAAAAGACGGCGTAACTGTTGCAAAGTTTGTAGAACTTGACGATCCAATTCAAAACGTTGGAGCACAGATTCTCAAGCAAGCATCGGAACAAACCAATAGCAAAGCAGGCGATGGTACAACAACCTCTACGGTGCTTGCTCGGGCAATCCTCACGCAAGCACAACGGTACTTGATTGCCGGCGTATCTCCAATCGAACTTAAACGCGGGATCGATAAAGCTGTTGAAGCCGTTGTTGAGAGGTTGAAAGACATGGCCAGGCCGATTACCTCAGAAGAAGACATTGCCCATATCGCAACGATATCAGCAAACGGAGATCAGACTATCGGCAAATTGATCTCTATGGCTGTGGATCAAGCCGGTAAAGACGGTGCGATATCTATTGAAGAAGCTAGATCGCTGGAAACAAGCCTAGATGTTGTTGAAGGTTTTATCTTTGACTCGGGCTATCTTGCCTCTGCTTTTGTAACGGATGAGAGGAGGGGCGCAGTTGTATACGACGATCCACTTCTTCTGGTGACTGACCACAAGATTGAGCATGTTGAAGATGTACTACCGATTCTTGAGATTGTTGCGAGAGAGAGCCGACCCTTTATTATCGTCGCAGAGAACGTAGAGGGACAAGCCCTGGCTGCCCTCATTATGAATGCAGCGAGAGGTACGATGAAAGTTGCAGCTATCAAAGCCCCGAGATATGGAGAGGAGAGAAGGGCAATGCTTCACGACTTGGCACTTTCGACTGGGGCAACTTGTGTTTCAAGGATTTCAGGAATGAAGCTTAGGGACGTAAAGCTTGAAAATCTTGGTTCTGCCACAAAGATTGAAAGCTATAAAAATCGAACCACGATTGCCGGCGGGAAAGGCGACTGGGAACAAATCGAGGAAAGAATCGAAACTTACAAAGAAGAATTAAACCAAACTGAATCTATTCATGAATGCGAAAGGATCCAAGAAAGGATTACCAAGCTTGCTAGTGGCATCGCGATTATCAGAGTTGGCGCAGCCACAGAGATCGAAATGATTGAGAAGAAGCATCGTATCGAGGATGCCCTTGAGGCAGTCAAGTCGGCACAACTAGAGGGGATTGTGCCTGGTGGTGGCACGGCCCTTATACGTGCAGTGCAAGGCCTTGATGTGGACGTTGAGAACGAAGATCAGCGGCTTGGTGTCGAGATTGTCAAGAAGGCAGTTGAGGACCCGATTCGCCAAATGGCGAAGAATGCCGGCACATCACCGGACATCGTCGTGTCGTCCGTAGAACAGGAATCTTTCGGGTATGGCTGGGATTTTGCGAACAATGCATTGACTAATTTATTGGAGGATGGAATAATTGATCCCGTAAAGGTCACAAGATGTGCCCTTCAGAACGCTGCGTCCGTGGCAGCTGCACTAATCACATCAAATCATGCAATTGTTGAGGAATAATGCCTCGCTTCTCACTACTTAGTGGTGAGGAGACAATGCAATGCCTTTGGAATGTGACGATGCCTCTGTACTTATAGATTTAAACGCGAAAATGGAGAGGTTGATGCTCGGGATCGACTCTGTGAAAGAAAAACAGGATACGATGGCTGACGATATCACCAAGATCAAAGAAGCCGTTTACAATCCCGATGAAGGCCTATATGCTCGCATTCGCGAATTAGAGGTCTGGAAGAAGAACTCAACCAAACTCCTTTGGATTATCGTCACGGCCCTTGTCGGCCTCTCCACAGCTAGTGTGTGGAGTTTAATGCTCTCTCCTTAAAAAAAAATACTTGACAAATAAAATCGTGTGATTATCTTTAGTATGTAAGCAATTTCTTACAAGGAGATAACACTATGAACACATTTGCTTTTTATCGAGAACCGCTGCGGAGAAACACAGGAAACTGGTTTGATTCCTTTTTTCAGGATTTAACTTTTCCCCGTCTGACTACTGACACAACCTACCCAACAACAAAGGTAAACGAGACAGAAACAGGATATGATGTTACTTTGATTGCTCCAGGTTTGAGCAACGAGGACTTCAGCGTATCACTAGAGGGTACCACTCTAACTGTTTCATATGAAGCGACAACTGGAGGAGAAACTTCTCTAATGTCTTATTCATCGTTTACTAAGACGTGGACCGTTCCACAAGGAACGACTGAAAACGATATCCACGCACAATACAAATCTGGTGTCTTGACCTTGACTGTCAAGAAACTCACTCCAGATTTGCCCACCACAAAATCTATCCCTGTACAATAACATTCGTTCTCTTCTCCTGAAAGGCCAGCAAATGCTGGCCTTTCTATTTTACATAACTATTTATTACAATGAGAATTAAGATCGGATCAAAAAACTCTCTCAATGAAATTAGGGGAGCCAAAAGAGATATTTACGAAGTTTTATATATCATGAAGATAGCTGCTGATGCCAATCATGAGCAGATCAAAACAGATTGCCGCGCGATCAAGGGTGTTGCAATCGTAAGTTCGGTACCAAAGTCACGAAAAGAGTTTGGCACTTATGAGAAGATAACTTATAGAATTAAGTTCGTTCCTTATAAGACTTCTCTCAAGGATTTTTTGCATAATCTTGAGGCCAGCTTTCGCCAACTGAGTAAATTTGGTGTAACGTCCTTTGTAAGAACTAGTTCCCCCAGGAAAAAGGAGAGTTAATATGTGCCTAATCTGTGTAGAATATCAAAAGGGAACGCTGACACTCGACGAGGCTTGGCGAAACCTATATGAAATGAAGGACACCATGGAGTCGGATCACCTCGACGTCGTTATGAGTATGTTGTCTTTCGGTGACAATTTCAGCGATATTTTAGATCCAGAACAAGTCGTCATCGATTACGGCCAAATGATCGAGGAAGACGATTGAGCTTCTCAACAGGAAAATGGAACAAGTTTCTTCTCGGAGAAGCAGAGCAAGAGAAAGTCGATAAATTTCTAGATACTCTCTCCAGAATAAAACCATCCGAAGCACCATTCAACAATATCTTCAAGGGCAAATGGAGAATAGCAATGGACTATTCCCCAAAAGAGTTCGCACATATGAGAGCTATTGATGTAAGAATGGAAGAACTAGGGCATCAAATAGAGCATGTGCCGCAGTTTCCGTATAAATCTGCGGTCGGACTTGAAAAACCTTCTGAAAAATCAAAACAACCTTGGGGTTGGATGGTCGAAAGAAGACAAGACAGACATGCTTGGCTCGCACGATCCAACATGCTGTATAAAGAGTGGATAAAAGCTATGGACGATGCGGAGGCCGAGAGCGGGATTGATACATCAAGTTTCGCGGGCCAAGGCGACCTGATTTCCTGGGTAGACGAAAACCCAGACAACTCATATGCAAAAGCATATAAAGAAACTTACGCACAATACAAAAAGCACCAAAAACGCGATATTCGCAAAACAAAGTTAGGAAAGATAGTCGCCAGAGAATTCAAAGAAAGCCCAGAGGTTATTGATTCTTGGAACAAGAGTGCGAGGATGTATCAGGACGATCCTAACATCTTCAAAGTAGCGAAGGCAGCAGAGAACTACTCTATGATCCTTTCCAGACACCCCGTTGATGTATATCGTATGAGTGATCATGCCGGCATCACTTCTTGTCACTCTATAGAATCCAGTCACGGTCACTGCGCTACACAAGAAGCAGAAGACTTTGGGATGATCGCCTATGTTATCGAGACAAAGGATCTGGGAAGAGTAAACTTGGATGATGATGAGGTTTTCTATGATGCCGACCGTCATGGCCCCGGAGCCGACCAGATCGAACCACTCGCAAGAAGAAGGCTGCGAAGATACTTCAACAAGAAAGACAACTACGACTTGGCTATTCCAGATACGAAAGAATATGGTTATAAGGATATTCCTGGTTTTCTAAATGTTCTCGTCGATTGGTCGCGAGCAATACAAAAAGATCTTGTCTATGGAGAAGACAACAAACTAAACAAACCAGAGATAACTGACTTCATTCGTATGGGTGGCTCTTATCCAGACGCTCCTGATAGAGACCTATTCAACAGGATGTTTCAGCCGAAAGAGAAGTACAGGCGGCAGCCGTCATATAAGGACGATGAGGGTAATGTTGTTGCGCCTTCGCCTTGGGCGACAAGAAGTCGCAAGCAATGGGAAAGAGCCGTAGATTTTGCTACTCGAAATTACGAGTCCCATGTTCCAGAAGAGAACCGTTATAATGCGACTAAACGAGGTACTCCTGGGGTGTATCTAGCGACCGGGCCGTCCATTGAAGGCACCGATCAAAATCCCGAAGTCGAGTTTTATACCGAACTCTTTATCATAATACCGAAGGAAGAAGTAACAGAAGAAGGGGAAGAGGCTTTTATGGGCAATCTTTCTGCTTTGATTGCTGGAGGTTCTAGAAGGTTAGATGTTGAGGTAAAAGATCTCTTAGATCGACATTTGAGAAACTTAGAAGTTGAAAGCGTTTATATACCCATGACTGCTTTTCGTCAAGCTGGGCTTCCAACTTTCACAACCCGTATTCGATTTGAACTGGCGCATTACCGTGGAGATCCAGGCGGATACTCCGACTTTATTGTAGATTTGACGAGAGATTGGTCGAACATGCTGGCGGCGGCCGAAGATCTAAAAGAACAATGGAAAAAGACCGGTATACTAAAGTCTGGTGAAGAAGAACCAGCCGAAGAACCAGAAGAAGTCAAAGAACAAACAGAACCTTTCCAAAGAAAGGTCAAAGCCAAGCACAAGAGAATGAAGATTAGATTGATTGGAAAAGGAAAGGGCAAACATGTTGCCAGTTCCTATACGAAGAAGCCATCTAATAAAAGATCAAAATCTGCACCACCAGCAGGATAATCCTTTACA
>Ga0098040_1000764_pt1 | contig 14512 bp, 3 predicted proteins | sample 7_EtaG_FD_75065 | JGI IMG/M metagenome (GOLD analysis project Ga0098040, IMG submission 75065) | Marine viral communities from the Subarctic Pacific Ocean - 7_ETSP_OMZ_AT15161 metaG | ecosystem: Environmental > Aquatic > Marine > Oceanic | place: Pacific Ocean | collected 2015-01-08
AATAACGGAAATCAAAATGATGGTCGTTTAGCAAGTCAATTTGACGCATTACAATGTTTAAGTAGTAATCAAGCTCATGATGATGGGATCGGAGGCTCTGTTATTGATGGGAATAACTCAAATGAAGTTGATACTACAGATAGAACACAAAGTGAAAACTTAGATACGTTAGACAAAGCAAGAAGTACTTCAAAATTCTATCAACCTGATTCTGGTGTAAAATTAATACCACAACATCAAACGACTCACACATTTGCTATACAGAAGTTAGGTGTTGAGAAGGCTGACTCGTTATATACAAAAGCAAAATCAAGTATAGAAATTGATCAAGAAAGATTTAAAAATGATTCAGAATATGCCGCTGAAATTAATGGAAAGATAATTGATAATTATAACGAATTAATTATTGAAGCATCTGAAAAGAAATATGGTAACAAAGAGATAGCCAAACTCGAAAAACAACTTGAAGAACTACGAAAAAAACAAGGTGGAGGAAGATCCTTTCAAGCAACAAAGAAAAAAAAGCTAGCGGAGTTAGAAGCCGCATTAGAAAAAGCAGAAGCAGACGACCCTAAATATGTAGAAAAAATCGAGAACGATTTAGACGTCATTACAAATGGCATTGATTACAATTTTGGTTCTGAAGAATCAACAATCAAAATAGATCCTGTAACAGGCTTACAACCACTAGAAGTATTAAAGGCAAAATTAAAAGCTACAATTACAGATCCAAAAGAATTAGCAACTGCAACTAAGGATTTAGAATTTAAATATAATAAGATCAAGGCAGAGAGAGAAGGACTTTATAAGGGAGCACTTGAAGAGGCACAAGAGATAGCATTTAATACTGAAGGGAATGGATGGAAAGACCTCTCAGCTAACGGTATTGATATTAATGATTTTACAGAGGCAGATCAGAAGATACTGAAGAACGGACCACCAGAAGAATCAGATAAAGGAACACTTGTAAAGTTAGAGAAAGATCCAAACGAACTAATTAATAACCTAAATGCATATAGACCTAAATTATCAGCTACACAATACCTAAAATTAAAACAATATGCGGATACTTTGAAGGCAGATCCAGGCTCGGTCTTAGCAGTAACTATTGATAACGATATGCTTGATTTGAGTTTAAAGACCTTTAAGTTTGACAGAATAAGAAACCAAGAGGATGAGCAAGCTAAAGATGATTATCTACAAATTAAGGGAAGGTGGAAAGAGCTAATTGATGAAGAACAAACGAGGACAAAAGGTAAACTAACCCGTGAAAGAAAACGGGAATTATTACATCAAGTTCTAGGTAATACAGTGATGCTTGACCCTAAAGAATTTAGTTGGCCGTGGCAACTTCATGGGGATGATTATTCAATTCCTGTTAGTGCAGCTAAAGAAGATTTAGAAAACGCTTATGTAAAAATAGGCGGTGTAAAAGTTATGTATTCCGCTATCAATCAATTCCAAAGAGAAACAATAATTAAAAAACTTAAAGATAACGGTGAAGTACCAACTGCAGAACGTGTTGCTCAAATATGGCTAGCTACAGGAAGCTCGAAGATAGATAATAAGGCCGATTGGGAGAAATATAATTTAGAACAGGAACAATTATCTTCAACTTCTTCTCTGAAATGACTGATATTTACGACCAGTATTTACAAGAAAATACCATTGAAAAGGCTCCTAGCCAAAACCTTGGTAAGGATGTTTTTACTTCAGAAAATGAAACGCCTGGGTTTAATGTACATGATGAATTTTTTAAAAAAGAAGAAACAAGCGTAAATAATCAGGTCAAAAGATCATTACAGCTAGTAATGGAAAAAGACCCTGACATGGTTGGGGAAGGGTTGCACTTAGCAAATGAATTAGGTCTTGATAGAAGTTTTGCTTTAGATAGCGATGAAGCGATAAAGCTAATGAGAGAGAAAAAGAAAAGGGATAGAATTGAAAGTTTTGAATTAGCAAAAGATAGCCCTATCCTTCATAGGCAATTAACTGACCCTACATTTGCTGCTTTAGCCTATGACAATATTGATAATTTACAGGGGCTAGAAAAACTATTTGATGACTTTAAAAGTGTTCCAGAAAATATTTCACAAGGCTGGGCTAAAGGTAGATTGCAAACAAGAAGAGGTCATATTGGTACACAGAAAATGTTGTGGGGCAATACTGACGAAGCATTAGATTTCGAGTTAGCAGAAATAAATGAGAGATTAGAAGCTTTCGAGGCAGATGGAACTGGGATCTTTGAAGAGGGTTTTGCGATCTTTGGGCAATACTCCAAGTCGTTACCACACGCATTTGCAAAAGGTGGCGCAGGTTGGGTTACTGGTGCAGCAGTAGGTTCGTGGACAGGACCAGGCTCCGTTATCACGGCTAAAGGCGGTTTCATTGTTGGCTTCATGGGGTCATTGGCCTATGACTCCTTCGCTATTGAAGGCGGCAATATGTACCTTGACTTGAGAGATGAAAACTTTGATCCGAGTCTTAGCAGGAATATAGCTTTGGGTACAGGTCTGGTCAGTATGGGACTAGAACTCTGGGGTGCAAGTATTGTTTCTGCACCTCTGAGGAAATACTTAGCACAATACACAACAAAGCAAGTTGTTAAACAGTTAGCAAAGCCAAGTGGAAAAGCTGCGTTAGGACATTTCCTTAAAAGCTGGGCTGGTCGTAGTGCTGGTGAAGGAGGAACAGAAGTAGCACAACAGCTTTCTCAGATTCTAGGCCGTGAAATAGCAGTCTTATACGATGATCGAGAAGATATCAATTCCCGACTTACAACTTGGGAAGGAATAAGAGGTGTTGGGGATGAATTAGCAATGACCTTTTGGAGGACGTTGCAAGGGATGGTCCTAGTAGGTGGTGTAACTGGTGCTCCTACATTTATATCAGACGTTAAGAAATCACAGAATGCCAAAAAAGATGAGGCTTTCTTTAATGAATTAGAGAACAAAGTTAATACAAGTAAATTAAAAGAAAGGAACCAAGAAGAGTTCCAGAACTTGACGCAAACAATAGGAGATGAAAAAGGAGTTAGTGAAATATATGTAGACTCCAATGCATTTACTAATTCAATGCGACAAGCAGGAATAACGATAGAAGATGTACAAGAAGTCTCGCCAATGGTAGCGGAGCAATTATTAGAACTAGAGAATTCAGGAACTATATCAGGAGGAGATGTTGTAATACCAATTGGGGAATATAGCTCAAAACTTGTAGGGACAGATTTTGATAATATTTTAAAACAACATAGAAGACTAGATAAAGAAGATTCTTTCAGTAGAGAAGAGAATACATACTACGAGGCGAATAAGGAGAAGTTAGAAAAGGAAGCAAATGAAATACTTACAAAGACTCAAAGTAAGAATAAGGAATTTAAAGAGAGTGCTGCAAAAGTAAAAAAAGATTTTGGAGATATGGTAAGAGCAAGCATGAGTCATCTTGCAAAACCATATACCAAGAAAGATATTCAATACATTTCTAGTTTTTATCAGGCTTATGTAGTTACTCAAGCAAATAAATTAGGGATATTACCTACAGAATTTGCAAAGAGATTTCCTTATCGAGTTGTCGGTACAGACCAAGTACAAATATCACCAGAGCAACAACTATTTAGTCAAGATGGGACTGTTAAAACTGATAGTGCTGCCTTCCAGAATTGGTTTGGAAACTCGATATTTAAAGATGAAAAAGGTAATCCTAGAGTTTTATATCATGGAACAAAAGATAGCTTTAATGAATTTAAGTTAGATCACCCACATAGAAAAGATTATGGCTGGCTAGGAAGGGCCGTGTATTTGACTGATGGTGATAAAGCCGCTGTTTCAGCGAAGGCTAATGCCATTAATAAAAAAGGCAGGATGGATGAAATCAAGGTAATGCCGTTATATGTACGTTTAGAAAATCCATATTATGCAAAGGCCGAAGAAAAAAATGCTAATAGACTCGGTGGTGAAAATGCAGCTAAAGGTTTTCAAGACAGGCTAATTGCTGAAGGTTATGACGGAGTTATTTTAAAAGGTGATCAACCTGGCATTGCTGATGAAGTAGCAGTGTTTGACCCTGCGGCAGTTAAGTCACCATCTAATGATGGTACATGGTCTAGAGAGATAGCAAACATATACAAACAACAAGAACAGGAATTACTTGAACAACGAGGTCGACAAAAGCGAGGCAAGCCAGTACCGCAGGCTGTACATCAAATAGCAAGTTTAGTTGAAACTTTTGATTTTGCTGGTCAAAAACAATATGCCACGAATCGTGATTTTAAAGTTGCGATACAAGAAAGAATAAAAGCCGAGGCAAAGAAGGCAGGCGTAGATCTTTCTGAAGATACAACAGAAGTAGAAAAATATCTTGTACAAACATTATTAGCAGATGCGAAGTTTGCCTTAGAAACTAATCCAAATGCAGTTGGTTGGTATAACGAAAAAGTAACTAAAGCACTAAGCATTTTATCTTCAATACATCCAGAGATTGCAACTGATCCACAATCTAAATTTGCATTTATCTGGGCGTTAGCGAATACATCGAATGGATTAAAGGTTGATAAGAACTTCGAGTTAGCGGAAAAAGCATATGCATATTATTCCAACAATGGTGTTATGCCAACGGATATAGGCATAGGTGACGCAAGTGCAGCAATCAATAACAACATGAAATTGTTTAACAGGTTATTGGAGGAAAAAGGTTTTGAAGACTTCGAGCAATTTATGAAGACTATGCATACGGTCAAGGATGTCGAAGCATATACGGGCAGTAGTGTATCTGGTGAAAATAAAACAGAAATGGTTTATGGCGCAGCAGTAATGGGGCCAAAGATTGGTAATGGGTTCTTCGCAAATTTATACGGCAACTTTGAACAATTGACTATGGATAGATGGTTAATGCGTACTTGGGGTCGTATGACAGGAACATTAATAACAGATTATAAGAAACAAGCGAAGACAAAACGTGAACAATTAAAGCCATTAATAAAAGCATTATCTCTAGAAGACAAAAAAGCTTTTGAGGCAATTATTGGTATAAAAATAAAATTATCAAATTTAGATGAAGCAGCTATAGCCATACAAAAAGCAAGTACGAAGCCTGCGAACAGAAAGGCGATGGCACAGATAGCGACAATAGAATACGAGACTAATGCAGAATTAATTACACAAGTACTAGGCGAACCCAAGAAAAATATTGTAAGGATCGGTATAGGCGATGAGCTGCGTAAAGGTGGGAATGCTCTAGCGAAATTCATTGACGGCCAAAAAGAATCGCCTAGTGGACCCGTAGAAAGAAGGCAAATAAGGAAAGTATTTAATCAGGCGTTGAGCATATTGCAACAAAGCGAACAATCGCTTACGATGGCAGATCTACAGGCATTGATTTGGTATCCAGAAAAGCGTCTGTATGATTCTGCGAAGTTAGATTCATCAGAGCAGAACACAGGCTATCAGGATAACGAAGCACCTGACTATTCAAATGCCGCTATTAATCTGGCCCAGCAATTTGGTGTGTCAGATGCCGACATCCAAACCACATTACAGGAGGTAGACAATGAACTCGAACGTCAGGCCGTTGAGCGCACAAGAGGAAGTGAATCTGGAGAAGGAACAGGAGGAATTGTACAAGGAGATAATATTGAAACAGACGCAGGAACAGGCCTCCCTCTCAACCCAGATGGAACCGTCACCGTCTATCACCACACCGACAGAAAATCAGCCAGTTTCATCGAATCTACAGGTGAACTCAGAAGTGCTGGAGAACCTGATGTCTACGTTACCACCAGAGCTATCGCAGATACTGGCTACGGTGATACAGCAGTTGCCATCAGGGTCGAACCTTCTCGACTTAGTCTCGATGATGAATTCCCTGACGGACGGAGAGATTTCAGACTCAGTGTTGGAGAGCCTAGAGGATCTATTCGAGTAAAGGTAGGAGAATATTCACAGCAACCAGAAGTATTTAGGCAGAGGAGGGAGCAGACAGATGAAGACTGGGAGAAATACGGCGAACATGGTGATAAGTGGTGGAAACGTAGGGTGCTTGATACAGCGAATTTTATTGGTGAGGGCTTATATAATTTAGAAGGTGAAATAGAAGAGAAATACTATGCTTTGCGTGAGCGAATGGACGGGACGTGGGTTGATATATATGACAGACGAGCGGAGAAAAGCAGAGAGAGAATAGAGCGAGAACTAGAAGAATTCAATGCACTCTTTGACCAAGAATTTGACCAAGAAGAGGGGGAGGTAACTGGTTGGAGACAGATACCAGAGGGTCAAAAGAGAAGGGTCACAATTCCAGTAGGTGGTTTAGCGAGGGATGGTGCAGTCACAGTCGAGAGAACAGATCTAAGACCTTTACAACATATAGCAAATCAGGAAGGAGTATTAAACAAAATACTGGCTGGATTTGTTCTAGCAACGGGGAACTTACCTAATCACTATGAGATATCAGTTGGTGGCGTTGACGCAATGGAATTGGCAGACTTAAAAGAATTAGGTCTTCTTGATGAAAATGGAGATCGTAAAAAACTAAGTAATAGGGAACAAATTAATATTTTAAAGGCAAATTTTGACAGGGTTCGTGCAGAGTTACCTGTTGGTCTTTACAGGATGTGGGGTAGCTCAGACTCAAGACGGAAGTTATATCATAGATGGTTTAAAAATGATCCTGATGTTGTTTGGGTAAATGACTATACAGGGGAAAGGGAAACGTCAAGTAAGGCAGGCAAAAATCTAGATGACATTACACCGCATTTATTAATTACAGATTGGACTAAAACCTATAAGCAACAAGTATTCCATGGTACTTCTCCAGAAGCTGCTGCACTAATTGTAAGTACTGGTGTTGACTTTAGTAGTAAAGACTATGGAATAATGGGTGAAGGTTTCTATGTCACTACTGATAGAGACTATGCCACAGTTTATGGGCCAGAAGTCGTAGAAGGTTTATTACCTGATTCAGCAAAAATATTAGATATTACAGGTCAAAATGCCTTCAAGTGGGCAGAAGAAGTAGGGATCGGTAAGCCTACTGAATCTGTAGATATGGGCAGTCATATACAAGAATACTTCTCTGGTGAACAAAAAGACCAAATCGTACAATGGGCTACAGATAATAACTATGACGGAATAAAATTTGATCCGAACCCATTAGTTATGGGTGTAGAAAGAACAGCAGATGAGTCATTAATTCCTGAGATCGTTTTATTTAATAAAGACCTTGCAAATCAAATAGTCAAGAAACAACAAGACTACTTTAACCAAGGTCAAGCTGATGCAAGAGGTGGGTTCGATCCAAAAACATTAACTACTTTTCTACATAAGGAAGCTGACATCTCTACGTTCTTCCATGAGACAGCACATTTCATGCTAACTGTCACTGAAGACTTAGTACTCTCAGGGCAGGCGACACCAGATATTCAAAAAGATTTTGATGTGTTATTAGATTTCTGGGGAGTTGAAAGTGTAGATGCATGGCGCAACCTTTCATTCGATGAAAAAAGAAAATACCACGAAGCATTTGCATATAACTACGAAGCCTATTTAATGGAAGAAAAGGCTGCACCTAGTGTTGAGTTGCAAGATGTGTTTACTAGATTTGGTAATTTTGTACGAAACGTATATAAGTCAATCACTGAGTTAAATAAATTATATAGAGACGAAAATGGTACTGATCTTCCTGTCTTAACTGATGACGTTAGGGCTGTAATGGATCGTATGGTCGCTAGTGAAGACCAAATAACATATTCACAAAGAGTATATGAAATGCGTCCTATGTTTGAGACACAAGAACAAAGTAATATGGATGATGCAACGTGGCAAGAATATAGAGATGCGATAGAAAAAGCTAAAGATGAAGCTATAGATACTTTGAATAAAGCTAGTTTAAAAGAGGTATTATTGTTAGATACTAAAAGTAAGTCCTTACAGAAATTACAAGACAAAGAGATTAGAGCAACTCGTAAGAGAATAAAGGAAGAAGAAACTGTTAAGGCTGAAAATGAGACTTTATATAAGTTGGAAAGATTTTTAAAGAAAGGGGAATGGAATGATAAAGATGATAATCCGTTTAAATCAGCAGGGACACATAAATTAGATATAGAGAGCATTCGCAATCTTGTACCATCTCATGACATGAAGTCAGAAATAAAAGCGTTAGGTACAGGTCAATGGGGCATGGTTGGTAAAAACGGTTTACCTGTAGAAATGGTTGCAGAATTATTTGGCTTTGAAACAGCAGAAGATATGATTAATGGATTAATAGCTTTAGACCCAATAAAAGAAGTTATAAAAGAACGTACAGATGAACGGATGATTAATGAGTTTAGTGATCTAACTGATCCTAAAGAGCGAGAATTAAAAGTACAACAGGCATTAAATAATAAAGCCAGAGCAAAATTCTTAGCTATTGAATTAAAGTTTTTAACTAAATCAACGCAGCCAGTGCGTATGCAGGTTGCAGCCGCTAGACAGGTGGCGAAGAGTATTTTAAGGAAAACAAGAATTAAAGATATACGTCCAGTAAAGTATGCACAAAATCAGAAAAGGGCAATAAAAGATTTAGAAAAAGCCATGAGAACTGGCGATGATCGAGGGGCTATAGAGGCAAAACGATCAGAGTTAATAAATAGCCAGCTAAATCGTGAAGCTACAAATATACTTGAAGAATATAATAAGGCAGTAAAAAGATATAAAAAGATCTTCAGAAAAGATGAGGACATAGCTAAATATAGAACCGTAGATTATGTAAATGCAGCACAGGAAATATTGTCACATTATGGCCTTGGTCCTCAGTTAGAAGAAGGCACTTCTTTTGTTGATAACTTAAAGAAATATGATGAACACATTTGGGAAGAAGTACAAGACATTATCTTAGATACGCAGCGGTTGCCAGGGCGTGAACTCAAAGACCTAACCTTACAAGATTTCGAGACATTAGATGAAGTAATCGAGTCCTTACTCTATCAAGCGAGGCGAGATAAGCAGTTCAGAGCAGAAGGCGAATTGAGAGAAAGAGAGGAAGTGTCAGGTGAGTTATCTGCGGCTTTAGACAACATGGACGCACGAGCGTCTATTGCGTTTGGGGAAGGAGGGCAGACAAAGTGGTGGGAAAGAATGATATCAGGGCTTGAAAGTATGAAAGCGATGTTAAGGCGTGTTGAACATTGGTGCGACAGTAAAGATGGTGAAGGCACTCCTAGAGTTGTAAGAGGTGGAGGTGTATTAGGTGGTGGTGTTCTAGTTCCAGAAGAAGGTGAAGCTGCGGGACCGTTTACAAGATATATTTGGCGGACCTTAAAAGACCCAATTGTAAAATGGCGTACTGAAAGACCTAAGTGGACAGGCCGTTATGTTGATTTATTAGAACGAGTAGATTGGAGTCAAATAAAAATTAGTGCTCCAGAATTAGTTAGTCCAACTGGTCAGGCTTATGTATTTGGTCGTGAACGAGGTATGGGTAAAGCTGAATTGTTAGGCGCAATGCTTCATACAGGCAATACAGGCAATTTCACAAAACTACTTGTCGGCAGAGGATGGGGAGAAATCAGAGAAGACGGAACATTAGATAGTTCTAACTGGAAAAGGTTTGTAGATCGTATGATTGAGGAAGGACATCTTACAAAGAAAGATTTTGAATTTTTACAAGACGTATGGGATCTAAACGAAGAGTTGCTCCCACTAACACAGAGAGCACACAAAGAGGTCTTTGGATATTATTTCAAAACAATAGAAGTTACTCCTTTAGTTACTAAATTCGGAACATTTAGAGGTGGTTATGTACCTGCTGTAGCAGATCCAGAAATGAGCAAAAGAGAATTAAGTTTAGATCAAACTATTAAGGCCATCAAAGACGAAATGAAATACGCAGCACCTGCTGTAGAAAGAGGATTTACAAAACCAAGAACAAAAGCAATGAGGCCATTGAGTTTGAATTTAGGTTTACAAGCAGCACATATAGACAACGCTTTACGCTTTGCTTATATACAACCTGCTGTAACAGATTTACTTAGGTTGTTTAGAGATAGAAAATTCTCAAAGGCATTAAATCGTGTTGATGATAAAGCAATGAAAGATATGTTCATGCCTTGGCTAAGAAATGCTGCTTCCCAAAAAACAACGCTTGGTAATAACACACTCCTTGACAAGGGCATCACTCGCATTACAAGGAGTACAAGTTTGAATTATATGTTCCTGAGTCTTAAGAATGGTATGCAACAAGTTACAGGTAAATTACCTGCAAGGTTAAAAATAGAGCATAAATATTTAAATGATGCGTTTAGAAGATATACCAGAGAGCCTCATAAAGTAGCCAAAGAAGTAGCTGAAATGTCACCGTTCATGCGTGATCGTCAAATTAACCAGATGTTTGACGTACAAGACATAATGAATGAGCTAATACTTAATCCCAAGAAATACGAAAAATTCCAGAAATGGGTAGAAAAGAATTCATATTTTGTTCAACAAGCTTTCCAAAATTATGTAGACAGTGTTGTTTGGATAGCTAAATACAATCAGGTGTTAACAAATGCACCGAAGACAATGACAGAAGCACAGATACATGTAGAAGCAATTCAACAGGCCGATGGTGCTGTTCGTATGACGCAAGATAGTTTATTACCAGAAGACGTAGCTGCCTATCAGATCAATCATCCGTTCTATAAGGCGGTATTCCAATTCACAAGTTATTTCAACGCACAAGCAAATCTGAACGCAACGCAATATAAATCATTGATTAAAGAATTAGGATGGAATTCTAAACAATTTAGTGGTCAAATACTATTTGCATTCTTGTTTGGATTTGCATTACCTGCTCTTGTTTCTGAAGGTATACAAGAACTTGCAAGTGGTGGTTTAGCTGATGAAGACGAGGACGGCTATATTGATGAGTTCTTTGAATTTGGATATATGTCACTCCTTAGATATGGCACTGCATTCATACCAACTGGCAGTTCGTTCTTAATGGTTCCTCTTAATATGCTTGATGACAAACCATATAATGATCGTATAACTATCAGTCCATCAATATCATTAATAAATTCTACGATGCAAGGTACAACAAGAATGCTTATAAATTTAGCTTCTGGGAAAGAAGTAAAAGGAAATGAAGTAAGAAGCGTTCTAACTCTTATGGGTCTAATAAGTAGGTTGCCGTTATATCCATTTGCGAAACCTATTGGTTTATTGCATGACCTTAAGGATGGCAGATGGGTTCCAAGAGGCCCACTCGATTTAGTCCGAGGTCTGGTAACAGGTCAAGCGGGTGAAGGAAGGAGGCGATAAAGGTGTGACCGTAATGTGGAAATTCAGTTGTACCTTTGTTAAGATGGTGAAAAAACCTAGTTAATGACTATAAATTCAACCACCCGTAAGACGAGTTCATTTGTCGGTAATGGAAATACTGCCACATACCCTTTTGCATTTAAAGTTTTTACGGATGCAGATGTCGTTGTAAAAAAATTAGAAACTGCCACAAGCATTGAAACAACACTGACTCTTGGCGTAAGCAATGACTATATAGTTACTCTTAGCGCAGATCAAAACAGTAGTGCAGGCGGAAGTATAACTTTAAAGTCAGGTGGTAATGATCAAAATTTAGCTAGTGGATTCAGTATTGTTATTACATCCGCTGTCACACCACTACAAGGTACTGACTTAACTAACCAAGGTGGGTTTTATCCAGAAGTTATAAACGATGCTTTAGATAAAGCAGTCATATTGCATCAACAACAACAAGATGAAATAGACAGATCAATTAGATTTTCATTAACCAATACTATTGGTAGTTTAGAAATTACAGAGAATGCTGCTGCTCGTAAAAACAAAGTTTTAGCATTCGATAATGCAGGCGAGTTTTCGGTATTAAAAGAGCTAGGAACATATAGAGGGAACTGGGCTGCTAGTACTGCTTATGTTGTAAGAGATCTTGTAAAAGATACATCAACAAATAATATTTTCTTTTGCAATACAGCACATACGTCCTCTGGCGCACAGCCTTTAACAACCAATACGCATTCAGCTAACTGGGATCTAATAGTAGATGCAGCGACAGCTACAACGTCTGCAACTGCGGCAGCGACATCAGCTACAGCGGCGGCGACTTCTGCAACGGCAGCAGCAAGTAGCGCAACAGCAGCGGCTACATCGGCAACAAGTGCAGCAACTTCAGCTACTACAGCTACAACCAAAGCGACAGCGGCAGACACAGCCAAGACAGCAGCAGAGACAGCTAAGACTGCTGCGGAAACCGCACAGACAGCAGCAGAAACTGCACTAGATTCTTTTGATGATAGGTATTTAGGTGTTAAATCTTCCAACCCTACTCTTGATAATGACGGGGCTGCATTACTAGACGGAGCCTTATATTTTAACGGAACAAGTAATATAATGAGGGTCTATGACCTTGGTAATACTACATGGTTAGACTGCAATATCACCGGATCGAATCTAACAAATACTAATACAGTTGCAGCGGCAATAGCGAATGTAAATTTAACTGGTGGATCTATAGCAAACGTCAATACCGTAGCGACTAATATCGGTAGCGTTAATACTGTTGCAGGAGACATTGCAAAAGTAGTTACGGTAGCTAATGACTTAAATGAAACAGTTTCTGAAATAGAAACAGCAGCGGCAGATTTACAAGAGACAACTTCTGAAATAGATACAGTTGCTGCTGCGATTACGAATGTAGACAACGTTGGTAACAACATCGCTAACGTAAATACAGTTGCTGGAATTTCGGCCAATGTAACCACAGTTGCAGGCAACAATGCAAATGTCACTACGGTTGCTGGTGGAATAACAAACGTTAATAACGTAGGCGGCAGTATTGCGAATGTGAATACTTGTGCTACCAACCTTACTGGTATTAACTCTTTTGCAGCAAGGTATAGGACAGATAATACAGGTAGTAATCCATCAACAGATTTAGATTCTGGTGATTTATTTTATAATCAATCGAGCGAGAAACTTCTTGTATATAGCGGGTCTGCCTGGGAAGAAACACAAACAATAGGTAGTTTCTTTATAAATACCATATCTAGCTTTAGTGGTACTGGTGGTAATAGCGCAACGTTTAATGGTTCTGCTTATAAGTTCACACTGAGTGATGCAGGCACTTTCGCTCAACAAATGATTGTGAGCATTAACGGTGTGATCCAGAAACCAAATTCGGGTACGGGTCAACCTGCTGAAGGCTTTGCTTTAGATGGTGCAAACATTGTATTTAGTTCTCCACCTGCAAATAGCGCACCATTTTTCATTGTCACTATTGGTTCAGCTGTAAGCATTGGAACTCCAAGTGCAGGCACGGTAACAGAAGCATCGTTAAACGCATCTAATAACCCTACTAATGATTTTGTTTTAACGGCAGACGCTAGTGTTGCTGGAGGATTTAAGTGGGCAGCAATAGCTTCTACTCCAACTGATATAACAGTTGCAGATGAATCAAATGATACGTCATGTAATGTCCTTTTTGTCACAGCAGAAACAGGGGATTTAGCCCCTAAAACTGGAACTAACTTAACCTTTAATTCTAATACTGGTGCTTTAGGTGCTACTAGTTTTACAGGTGATGGTTCAGCTCTAACAGGAATAGCTTCTACTAGTCTTGATGGTTGTGGCTACGAGAACGATCAGACAATTGCAGCAGGCTCATATAGTATTGCAGCAAACAAGGGCATGCACTCCGTCGGCCCTATTACAAACAATGGAACCGTTACTGTTAGCGGAACCTGGGTTATCAGTTAGAATCTTATTATGGCTTTAGTTTTCAACGGATCAGCAAATACCATTGCAGGACTCTCAGTCGGAGGTCTACCCGACGGATGTGTAGACACAGATACATTAGCAACAACAGCAAGAGGTAAGCTTCTAAAAACTGCATATAAAACAACTACAACTACAGGGGCAATAATTTTTGATTCCACCGATTGGGGTGAAATTGATACAAATGCAAGGTTATCTTATACCCCTGCATCATCTAGTTCAACAATATGGATATATACTCAAGCTAGTGCAAAAGTATATTCTGGTGAAAAGTACTCAGTCTTATGTGGAGTTGATAATGGAAGCACTATTAAATGTATAAACGAAAGTGGGGCATCTTCTTACGATGTTACATTTAGTGGAACAGATCCAACTGGATTTAGTGAAATGTTCCGGGATAGTTCAAGTTCTAATTACAAGCATATGCATCCTTTCGGCTTCTGGGGTCATTTCATAAGTGAGGGTACTAGTGCTTTAACTTTAAAATTAATGGGAAGAAGCCACACAAATACGGATTCGTATCTTAATGACAATGGCTTGGCTTCCTCATTTTATGTAATGGAGGTAGCAGCATAATGGGCAGTCTTAAATTCCCCCACGCATCAGGAAATAGCATGAGCATCGCAGCTCCTGCAACAAATCCTAATGAAGATTTAGAACTTAAATTACCTGCAACTATTGGTACTGCTGGTCAAGTATTAAAGAATAGTTCTACTGCTGGAACGCTTGAATTTGGTGATGATTCCGCA
>Ga0098040_1000766_pt1 | contig 14500 bp, 22 predicted proteins | sample 7_EtaG_FD_75065 | JGI IMG/M metagenome (GOLD analysis project Ga0098040, IMG submission 75065) | Marine viral communities from the Subarctic Pacific Ocean - 7_ETSP_OMZ_AT15161 metaG | ecosystem: Environmental > Aquatic > Marine > Oceanic | place: Pacific Ocean | collected 2015-01-08
AACCTTTTCCAAAATGAAAATAGTCAATACAGTATCCGACCACTTTAAAGAAAGTTATCGGCAAAGCAAACTCGCATTTTATTGTGAGTTTTTCGAATTAATTTTAGTTGGTGGCGCCAGTGCTACATTAACTTTTACAATTTTAGACCCAGCAACTAAAGTCTTTATTCCAATGTATTTTGTGGGTAGTACATTGGGCGTAATAAGTACCACTATACGCAAGGCGGCATTCGCTACCATACTAACAAGTTGGTTTACAATAATGAATGGAATTGCCTTAGCAACATTATTTTTATGAAACTAAGCAAACGATTTAAGTCATTTGAAACATTTGCAAAAAATTTACAGGACAAGATATGCGAGCAACTTGAATATTTAGAAGCAGATCCAGGTCGCGGTAATCCTAATTCTAAGATTCCTAGATTTCAAGAAGATAACTGGCTTAGACTAGAAGGCGGAGGCGGACGAACTCGCACAATAGCAGGCAAGTATATCGAAAAAGGTGCAGTAAATTTTTCAAATGTCACCGGCCCAGTAACAGAGGGCATGAAAAAAGCAGTTAAAATGAACGGCAACGAATTTGCCGCCTGTGGTGTCTCACTCATTATCCATCCTGAAAATCCCAAAGCACCTACATCCCACGCCAACGTAAGATACTTTGAACTTGATAATGGCGAATGTTGGTATGGTGGTGGTGTAGACTTAACACCATATTATCCGCATACAGAAGACTTTACCCATTTTCATAAAGTATTAAAAAAAGCATGTGACTCACAAATACCATATTGCTACAATGTATATAAAGATTGGTGTGATGACTATTTTACTATACAACACAGGAATGAAATGCGTGGCGTTGGTGGAGTGTTTTTTGATTACTTAGATGGTAAAGATGACCGACATAACAAACTAACACGATCAGTTGGCAGAGCATTCCTTAAAGCATACATACCAATACTTAAACGCAGAATACGAGAAGAGTATAACAATTTCGATAAAGACTTTCAATTAATACGTCGTGGACGATATATAGAATTTAATCTTGTGTATGACCGTGGCACACTTTTTGGTCTAAAGTCAAATGCTAGAGCAGAATCTATATTATGTTCCATGCCTCCCCAAGCAAACTTCGTTTACAATTACTCCCCCGATTGTGATTCCCCTTATGCTGAAATGATGAAGTACTATAAACCCAGGAAATATTGCTGAGGTCATAAATACTGAGGTTTAGGTGGAGAATCATGAATAAGGATACAAACTAATGATATTAATTGACCCGGTGGAATACACCACGGTGGTCAAGGCTTGTCGTTCCTTTTTTGATGGTTTAAGTTTCCAAGAAGTTCACACACAAAACAGACTCAGTATCTTAGCGGCATGCGAAGATCCTACCACAGTTGCAACATATCAATATAATGGTGAAACATGGCCGTTACCCCAAACGGGCCAAATGTGGTTAGAGTATGAGTTACTAACAAAACCTGACTTGCCAGGATGCTATTGTGTAAGCACAAGTTATAGGCAAGAGCAAGACCCAACACCAGGTAGACACGAACTTATTTTTCCAATGTTCGAATTCGAAGCACCTGGTGACTTCGACGATTTATTAAAACTAGAAAATGATCTATTAGTACATTTAGGTTTTAAATGTGATCATGGTAGAGCACCATATAATGACTTAGATTTTCCTGGTGGCATGTATCAAAGTGTATTAGCAAAATATACTGGTGATGAATTAGATGCCCACCATGAAGAAGAAATGTATAAAGAATATGGAGACGTATTCTTTTTAACACATTTTCCTGAGTCTACAAGTCCTTTCTGGAACATGAAACTTGGTCAAAAGGATGTAAAAAAAGTTGGCTCACTTGCTAATAAATGCGATGTAATTATTGGTGGAATGGAAACAATAGGTAGTGCTGAGCGAGCTACCGACACAGACGAAATGAAAGAACAATTTCATACTATTTCGGATGGTGAATATGCTAATTTACTTTATGATTTGTTTGGGCATGATAGAGTAGAGAATGAACTTAATGAATTCTTAAATCACGAGTTCCGACCACGTTTTGGTGGCGGAATAGGAATAACAAGGCTGATAGCCGGAATGAAACGAGCAGGACTTATGTAATGCCAAAAAGTAGCAATAAAGTATTTCCTATCTACTCAGGTGGACATGGAATACATGACGTAATTAATGAGCTACGAAAGCAGGCACGGGAAATGATCGATGAAGAACACTTTTATAAGGAACATGGATTTGCTAGTTGCTTTGAATGCGACGAAACATTTGAAGACCTTGATGCACTTGCAGAGCATCAAATGGAACACCTTGTAAAAGAACGGACTCTGGGGTGACGAAACAGGTAGACGTGGTACGTTGTTTGCGTATTATCCCTTTGCAGAGGGGTGTGTTGGTTCGAATCCAACCCCCAGAGCCAGTTTAGGTAAAGTATTTATTTTTTGTGCAGATTTTGACGCACTTGTCGTCTTATAAGGCACTCTTTTCTAAAAATTCCAATTCTACATACATTTATAAACAATTCACTTAAATACAAAATGGCTAAAATGTCAATAAATTAAGCAAATCGGAAGGATAATTTATGGAAAATTACAATGACATTGCCTATATTTTAAACACTTTTTTACTCCTCTTTAGTGGATGTTTAGTAATGCTCATGGCGGCAGGCTTTGCAATGCTAGAATCCGGATTAGTTAGGTCGAAAAATACTACGGCAATTTTAACAAAAAACATAGGACTATATGCATTAGCATGTATAGGGTTTTATATGGTAGGTTACCAATTAATGTATGGTGACTTTACAGGCGAGAATCATTCAGGCATGGCTGATTTCTTTTTTCAGGTTGTATTTGTAGCAACCGCGGCAAGTATTGTATCAGGAACTATTGCAGAAAGAGCCAAATTTTGGCCTTTCATGGGAGTAGTGCTTGTACTAACTGCTATTATATATCCAGCACAAGGTGCTTGGACATGGGGTGGCGGATGGCTATCCGATATCGGTTTTAGTGACTTTGCTGGCTCAACTATTGTACACTCAGTAGGTGGCTGGTGTGCATTAGCAGGTGCAATGCTATTAGGTCCTAGAGCAGGGCGTTATAATAAAAACGGAAAGCCAAATATGATGGCTCCAGCAAACTTACCTTTAGCAACTTTAGGTACATTTATATTATGGTTCGGTTGGTTTGGTTTTAATGGCGGAAGCCAATTAGCAATGAGTACAAAAGCCGACGTTGATGCAATAGCAACCGTAATAGCAAACACAAATATTGCGGCATGTGCTGGTGCATTAATGGCAATGATAATGACGTATATTTTTTATAAACGTATAGATTTGACAATGGTACTTAATGGTGCATTAGCAGGTTTAGTTAGTATTACAGCAGGACCAGATTATCCAACTATGTGGCTTGCATGTGTTATTGGAATGATAGGCGGTGCCTTTTGTGTATATGCAGTACCATTATGGGATAAGTTAAAAATAGATGATCCTGTAGGTGCATTATCAGTTCACTTAGTAGCAGGTATTTGGGGCACTTTAGCAGTAGGCATCTTTAAACCAGATGTTGCATTTATGTCACAATTAATAGGTGTTGCGAGCATTGGAGGTTTTGTCCTAGTTTGCAGTCTTATTACCTGGGCCGCTTTAAAGTATTCAGTAGGTATCAGAGTATCTAAAGAAATTGAAAATGCCGGACTTGATACTGAATGTGGAACACCAGCATACTCACTTTCCAAAACGTCAGCAGTATGGAAAGGTGAAGTTATTGGTGCTCGTGGAAAACTGACAGCAGTATCATTAATACCTTAATAACTTGACTCTTTTGTTCATTATTAGTATAATATATGTAATGGTAATAACATTCTTAAAGGAGACATTATGATGTGGGTAGTTTTTCTTTGTATGACCAATGTTGTTTATCACATTTCACTAATAAACTGGTAATGGATATTAAAGTATATGCCAGAAACATAGATACCAAACTTAGAATCGGTATCTATGCTATGGCACATCATGCCTTATTGGAATTGTGCGGGTATGATAATTCTTACCTAAAGAAAATCCAATTAAATATTAGACTTAAGAAGCACAAAGATGGAGGCGAAGCGTTTGTCGTTGATGTGCATAAAAGAAAGCCAACAAAGTTTGAAATCATAATCGATACTAAGCAATTTAATATCGATGAATATGGTAGAAGACGATCTGATACAGAGTGGGCTCACAAAATATTAGAAACTGTTGGTCATGAATGTGTACACATTAAACAGTACATGTTTGGAGAATTACGTAAAAGTCCTAAGACAAATAAATTGTTTTGGCTTAAACAATGGTACCAACCAAAAAATCTTGTTGACTATTATTGGTTACCATATGAAGTTGAAGCTCACGGAAAAGAGCGAGCAATACTACTTGGGTTTTTACAAAAATGGAAACAAATTGACAAAAAATTAGACAAAGGAAATGTTGTCGACTTAAACAAGGAAATAATGAATGCTAAATTTAGCGACAAGTGAGGATATTGAGTCAATATGCTCAGATGACCCCGTAAGACCGGATATACCATATATTTGGAGAGTAACACCACCAAATTTTACATATTACTTAACTTCACGACATATATCTTCCGTTCCTATATCGGAAAGAAACAAAAAAGACTTTACTGTCAAACTTAGAACTGAAGTTGAGGCAGTATGTTGTATAGCATTACAAGACAAAATTCCAATAACTGAAATGGAATTAATGAACGGTAAAGAAGGCGAAAATGCTATTTTTTATACAGTTTGGGTTAAAGAATCTAATAGGGAACATTTTACTGGTAGAAAAAGAGGTAAAGGTAGAGACGTATTAAATCAGGCGTTAGAAGCAATAAGCAAAATGGACATGGGACCTTTTAAAATGCCTGCAACACGTTATGTAACTTTAAGTCCTAAAACTGAAATGGCAAGGAAATTCCATTTACGTAACGGAGCAACTTTATTAAAAGAAAACGAATTTACATTTAACTTTGAATATAGGTTGCCATGAAAAAACGAAAAAACAATCCAACTGAAACTTTATCGCCCCTGCTTCACCTTAAACCAGGTACAGAGGAGTATAAAAGGGTAGAAGCAGAGTTGATTAAAGAGATTTGTGATATCGATTTAGAAGACGATTCCATATACGACACGCCAAAAAATGAAGAAAAATGTTGACTCTTTGACTAAAGGTAGTATAATAGTGGTATGATGAATAACACAGGAGACAACGATGCCAATTGATAGAGGCTATGGAATTTGGACTAAAAGTAAAATTGTTAACCTTCTTGCTAACAATGATCGTGCCGTTGAGCGGGCGATTGTCGTAGTGTACAACAATCAAGAAGGAGATGAGCAAGCAATGCAATCCACCCATAAAGCAAATGGCGTTGGTTTTACTGCATTTGATGCAAACATCCTTTCATCATTCGCAGAGCAGATTAACAAAAAACGAACACTTTCCTCAAAACAACTTGAAATTGCTCGCAAAACTGACAAATTTGGCAACATGAAAATTGCAAAATATTGGAAGCAACTGCAAGCAGAAATCGTCCGCAAAGAACAAAAATTAGATATTCCGGCAGACGGTGGGTTTAGAACTTCAAAGCAAATTATTAATGGTGTAGAATTAGACGGTGCAAATAAACAGGCCGCTTTTTTGGCTACATTTCAAAACTAATGAGGATTTATGACACCAGAACATATTAAAGACAAAATTAGATTGCAAATTGCAGTTAATGCACTCCTTGAACTTCGTAAAGAAGCAACATCCGGTTCACTTGAAATGTGTACAATCGATGCCACCCTTGGCAACCTTGGTGTTAAGAACAAATATGTTTATGAGGCTCCCGGATACTTGTTTCAATTTCCAACCACCCAACCCGTTAAAGCAGAGGTATTGTGATATTAGAAGGTGATTTATTAGTTAAAGAAGAAAAAAAGATTTTTGATTGGAATCAACCAATTAGAGATTTAGAATCAGATTATAACGAATATGTATGTGCTAATGAAAATGATGAAAAAGCACTAATGGAAAGAGACTTTGTTGCATTAGAAAGTTATCTTTATAGTCTAGATTTATTGTAAAATGGGAATACTAGAAGCATATTACGTAACATGGTTTTGGAAGAATCTAATTTGGATTTGTTTGGCCAACGCTATCGTACAACATTGGGGACAACCACACGGATTTTAAAAGGATAAAGATGGGAACTAGAAGCAGACAAAATGGTAAACGTGAACGTCAAGATAGAGCCATTAAGGCGTTTGAGGCACAAGTTGCAAAACATGAAGCCAACACTGAGTACATAACCAAAATTTTGGCTGATAAAGAAATTACTGCAACTGCCGAGGAAATTGAAAAACTCCGTAAAAAGAAAGTCGAACGGGCGACCGCCACTATAGAATTCACAAAGAAAAAGTTGCGAGTATGAACCAACGCCACCGTGGCGGAATTGGTAGACGCCCGAGACTTAAAATCTCGTGTCCTTCGGGGCGTGCCGGTTCGAGCCCGGCCGGTGGTACCATAAATAATATGTTATGTGAGGTGCATATTAATGGTGGCGTATTCGCATTTATCTATGATTGCTTTTGTGATCCTGGGTTTATCTATGGTAAGACTAATGATAAATTGCAGTTCATTATTAGCAAAGAATTATAACGATGACCCGGATGATGACGTCACATTCTACTGGCCTCATACGTTATTTTCATTCATAACTTTTTTTACTATTATATTATTTTGGTGGACTTCTTATCCGCTGAGAGATTTGGAATACTTTTCAAATGATAATTGGAATTTATTTACGTTTCTATTATATCTGTCAGTACCATTCTTGTTCTTTATGGTTAGTGAAGTAGTTGCACCACAACCTGAATCGTATAAAGATAAAGACGTTAATTTACAAAACTATTATTACGATCATCATAAAGTTATATTAGGGTTGGCAGTAGCATTACAAATTTGCCTTCTTGCAAATCTTTTTGTATTCTTTAAAGGCGAGTTAGTGTCAATGAAAGTAATAGGTAGAGTTATTATGCTTTGTATTATGACACCATTAATATTCAGTAACAATAAAAGATTACATGAAATTGGTATTGGCATCTTTTTTATCGGATTCATTTATACAGTTATAAAATATCATATTTTCCCCGTTATATGAACGACAACATTGCAGAAATTATTAACAAAGCCACCAAATTTTTAGGAATACGTGAAGGATTCCGAGTTCAACTATTTCATAATGCCGTCATAGACAAATCACATGAAGGCGTTTATATAATATTTGAAGGCTCAATAATTGGCAAAGGTCCAGTAATTTATGTTGGGCAAGGAAAAATTGCCACACGTATTGCAAACCATAAACGCAAAGCTCGCAAAGATTTAGCACCACCCAAATATGTACCTGAAGGGTGGAAATGGTTAGTGGAACATAAAGAATATGATATTAAAAAATGGGATATTTGTTATATTCCATTAAAAACTAAAGTTGATATGACTGCATTAGAAGGCGTTTTAATAAAGCAGTTAGAACCAATCGCAAATGATGAAACTTTCCATGATAGAACAGTTATATGAAAGATGGAATATTAATTTTGAACCTGTTTTAAACGAGTTCACTGGTTACGAGTCTGTATACCCCCTCTTAGATACTTTTACAAATGAACAGTATAACAAAGATTCTGATACTGTCATTGATGAAGTGTTCAAAATTTATCGTTCGATAAATTTAATTCCAATTACATATTACACAGAAGACGGCATACGTCAAACTATTAGTGACTTATGTCAAGCAACTGCAAATCCTGTTAAAGACAACGTATTAGGATTAGGAAATAATCAAGGGCAAGCATTAATAAGATTTATGTTTCCTAATATGATGACGGCCGAGCCAAAAGGTAGAGGTAGCAATAGTTTAAAAGACAGATTTTTTAACGACAAAAAATTAAAACGTGCAATAAAGATTTGCTTTCAATATAGAGAAGGTAACAACTTAGTTAGACCTATTGCGATGCGTAGAGCACTTGAATTAGTTACTGGTGAAAACATACAAAACTTCAAAGCATTTAATGCACGAAGTATTATAGAAGAACTTTGTCCCATGTTTAATGGTAAAGTATACGATTATAGTGCAGGGTATGGTGGTCGAATGTTGGGTGCTGGTACAAGCAGAATGCATTACGAATATTGGTGTGCCGAACCAAATACAGAAACTGTAAAGTATCTAGGATATCTTGCTAGTTTTTTACGTAGTGAAATTCAAATAAATTGTCTTGGTAGTGAATCATACATACCACGCCCACATTTTGATTTGGCATTTAGTAGTCCTCCATATTTCAACTTAGAAAAGTATTGTGATGAGCCAACGCAATGTATGGTAAAATTTAAAACATTAAACCAATGGTTTGATGGTTATGTCGCTCCTACTATAAACAACATACATGAATGTTTACATGACGATGGTATATTTGCTACCAATATAGCAGACTATAAGACGCCTATAATGGGCAAATATAACATTGTTAACAGATGGATTGAAACTGCCGAAAAGTTAGGGTTTACACACCAAAAAACAATAAAAATGCTCTTAAACACTCGCCCGGGTGTAGGAAACAACAAAAAAGAGCATTCCTCCAAATTTGAAGGCATATACGTCTTCACCAAGTAAATTTACTAAATATATCATTGTAGATTTAAACACTAAGATAAATATCATGTAATAGAATTATTAGGAGTCCCATGGACCTGTTTGCAATAGACGAAATTGTTATGTATTGTGTGATCATGTTTTCGTCTTTCTTTATCTTTTTATTCAATTATAGGCAAGATAACAAAGACAAATATTCTGGTAACCGATACATGGTAGTATTTGATGGATTTATAAATTTAGGAATGGCTGTAACTGGATACTTGCTAATTAGCATAGTATTCACGAATGTGCCGCAGTTGGCCGCATATTCTAGTTACAAATACCCCGTCGGTTATTTGTTTGGACTAACATCAAACGTAAGTATTCCTATTGTATTAAAATGGTTTCAACAACAAATAACTAAAAAACTATCGCAGATCGGAAAAGCGAAGTAAATTAGGTTAGGTTATAATGGCAGAACAAAAAACAAAAGATACTGTAAAAACATCAGTATCAACAAATGGTGAAGAAGAAGTGAAATTTGAACCAATTAAACAAATTGAAACAGATACCTTTGATGCAGTAAAAGGTATCAAGACATTTGATTATGTTATTATTGCGTTACTGGCTTATCTAGTTTTTATACTTGTCCCCGATATTCAAGAAAAAGTTGAATGGCTTGAGAAAGATTTAAATTCGGTATTAGTACAAAGTGAGCGTTATAAGGCGGCAACGAGAGTTATGTCTAAAGGTAATGTATGTGCAGAATGTCATTTAAATCCGGATCATTTAATCACCGGTTTGCAAAGTACATACCCAAGTTTCGCAGATTTAAAAGGATTTATGTCTGTAGGGCATCAAAAATACTTCACAATGCCATCTCCTATGGCCGACACAGAATTAATGGAAATATATAGGACGTTGAAGTAATGTGGATATTTTTCTTACCAGTAGGCAAGATGATAGCAGGAATATGTTTTTGGTTAATTGCTGGCTTTGGTATTACTGAAGCAAAGCAGGCTTTACCAATCTCACTCGATCCTCGAATTATATCGGCGGCGTCTAACCCGGCTGATATTGCTGATGGCGTTGGTGGTCATCCATCCGCTAACGCACCTTCAAATTACTATAAAGACAAATACGAAGACACCAAAAAACAACTTGAAATTTTAAAAGAAAAACACGCCAAACACGAGCCCCTTCCTTACCAAATAGGCCCTGAATATATCCCAACCTTTGGACAAACAGTAAAACGTATTCGTGAACGTGGAAAATTAATCTGCGGATCATATGATGACAAACCTGGGTTTAGTGAAAGCCATGGCGGGGAACATTGGCAAGGATTTGAGATAGATGTCTGCAAGGCTATTGCTATTGCCGTTTTAGGTGACGAATGGTCAATGGAAACAGTTGCAGTTAATGGCAAAACTAGATTTGAAAAATTATTTGACGGTACTATAGATGTTATTAGTGCTACAACAACATATACATATTCACGTGATGTTGAATGGCGTATTGAGTTTATGCCTACAACATATTACGATGGACAAGGTTTTATTGTACGTAGAAGTTTAGGTGTTAAAAGTGCAAAAGACTTAACTGGTGCAAGGGTATGTTATAAGAAAGGATCTACAGCCGCAAAGAACATTAAGGACTTTTTTGAACTTTGGGATGTAGACTTTATTCCTGTACCACTTGACCCTGGACAAGCACCTGTAGATTATTACATAGATGGCAAATGCGATATGTACGGCACAGACCGTTCAGCACTTGCAGGTAAAAAATCAACATTTTCAGATCCTAGATCTCATGTGATATTGCCTGAAGTAATTTCAAAAGAGCCATTGAGTCCAGCAATAAAGTATGGTGACGAACAGTTTTCCAATATAGTGCGATGGGCAATATACATATTATTCATTGCAGAAGAACTTGGCATTACTGAAGTCAACATAGACGATTTTACAGATCATAAAGATCCAATTATACAATATTTTATGGGTGAAAAAGGAGACCTTGGACCTAAGTTAGGTATTAAGGAGACCTTTGCCGTGGACATAATTACTGAAGTGGGAAATTATGCTGAGTTATTTGAATTGCATTTAGGAAAAGAAACTAGACTCGGACTAACTAGGGGGTATAACAGATTATATACAAGGGGCGGGCTATTATATGCACCCCCATTTAAGTAGTACTCTGTTTGCCATTTTATATTTCTTCCTTCTACATGGATGTGTCATGAGTGATTGTTATATTAACATTAACAAGCCACGACATGAAGTTATAATGAAGGAAGGGTGTAAAATAGAAGGTACAGATGTACCTGGCACAATGGGAGAAGAAATAAATGGGCCACGTTACTCCTTACAGTCAATCAAACCACATTAAACGAATTGGTGATGGTTTAACAATAAATGGTGAGTCTAAAATTAACCGCTTTTCAAAAGTACCAGAAGATCGCACCGCGGTAGATAATATACTTCGTATCAATCACGGTAACCAAATGCGCCTTGGCTTAATGGCAGATGCTAAAGCCAACATTATGATTACTGTATCCTCTGTTGTCTTTTCTGTTGCAGTAGCAAACTTGGATAATGTAATGATGCGATGGCCGTTGGGGATATTTGCATTTGGTTGTTTCTTTACATTATTATTTGCTATATTTGCAATTATTCCTAGAACAGACTATCCTAAAGATGAATATGGTGACATAGATAGAGAGTCACCATACTTTAATCCTTTATTTTTTGGACACTTTGCACATATAGACGTAGACGAATATAAAGAAGATTATGCAGAAAAATTGATGACCGATGATAAAATATACGATGCATTAGCAGGAGACATATATGGGCAAGGGAAAGTGCTCGCACTCAGTAAATATAAGTATCTTAAACGATCATATAATTGCTTCCTTGGAGGTATGGCCGCGGCCATTTTGGTATTTTTCTTTCAGGAGTCAGGGATGTTTTGGGCCGAACTAGGCAGCGACATTTGGGATGCAGTTATTAAAAATGCAGTATGTAACAGGACACCATCGAGTAGAATATGTCATTTATAAAAAATTTAGCACTTAGTTTAAACATTATTGGTATAGTGCTAGTCATTATTTTTGTATCAAATAGTTGTACGGTAACTAAAAATTTTCTTTTTAGGGAAGGTGACTCAGGACACAGAGAAACATTACCAGTCAATCCAAAAGAACTTTTGGAAATGGCATACTATTGTGATAATGCATATCAAGAGGCAGATAAAGAAAATAAATTATATGAAATTCGTAATGATGAATTTTCATATCATGTAAAGCAAGACAACGGTGTTACTATATTAATCTTTAGAGGAACGGATAATGGAAAAAATATCCTAACTGATATAGATTTTAGACCATTTGAAGATAGTAACTTATCAGCAAAATGGGGAACAAAAGTTTATCTGCATCGTGGCTTTAGAGATGCCGCAATGCATTTAGAAAAAGATATAAAAGCAAACTATAAGTTAGAAAAGACAGTATACTTAACTGGACATTCATTAGGCGGAGCCATAGCACAAATTATAGGCTTTTGGTTAGACATGGAGGGTTACAATGTTCAAATTTATACATTTGGTAGTCCCAAAGTCACTACGACATTTCTTGGAACTGGACTCCCTCATTACAGGATGGTTGTTGATAATGATCCTGTGCCTTTTTTGCCTGTCTATCCCTACGTTCATTCGGGTATTCGAATTGATGTTGAAACTTTAAAATGGTGGGAATATGATGAGTATGGAAAGTTCACAGAGATAGACGGCCGCGATCATTCAATAACGTATTACCTTAGAAACTTAGCAAATACGATAAAAAAAGAACCTAACTGGGAACATGAATAATGTAGGCAGAGGAGGCAACCTCCATGTCACCCCATGCCACTTACAACATATACCAAATATAAAGGTGTAATACCATAAAAAGCATTACATTTGCAATTATTAGTACCATACATATAAGTGATGCATAAACCGTGCAAAGTTAGAAAAAATGATTAGAGATGATACCCCTAAACGCCCCAATAAATATCCTAGAGGGCATGTAAAAGAACGAGAACGTATTCTTAATGAATTACGGCGAGTCTATTTAGAAATCAACAACACTAAAGTTTTAAGACAACTTAATAATTCCTATGAAAAAATTGTTAGATTGCAAGAACAAGACATACTACCATGGATAGATATACCATATGATAAAAAATAGTTACAATAAGAGATTTTCAATAGCCAATTGGGACAGCAGTGACCATGATGATTTATTTTTAAATTGTTTTGAGAATTCTTCTGAACAATGCAAGAACGAAGTATATGACATATTTTTTGGTGCTATATTTTTACATAGAGATGTTTCATTCGGTGAGACAATGGGGGTTACTGCTTCTCCCGGACAATATAAAAATTTATTAAAAATACAAGAAAAATACGGAATACCAATTTCTTTAACTCTAAATGAAATGAATAGGCCAATGGAAATGGTCCGAACAGATGTAATTAAAGATTTTATTTCGTTTATCAAAACATATTATGATGATGGTGTTAGAAGTTGTACGATTAGTCATGTTCATTTGATGAAGATGGGGGTATTGCAAGAAGCATTTCCTGATATGGATTGGAAAAATACAGTAAATCACTGTATAGGTTCTACACAGGAAATGGTTGATTATGCTTCAATAGGTTATACTACTGTACAGTTAGATAGAAAATTTAATAGAAATCTTAATGAATTAAAACGAGCAAAAAAAGAAGCAACAAGGCTTGGTATAAAAACTTGTTTATTAGTTAGAGAAGGATGCATGCCAGAGTGCCCATTTAAGACAGAACATGATGTTTGGCAAGGAGGAAAACTTCTCAGAGACATTGGGCAATCATATTGGGAGGCGATTCCATTTACTTGTAGTTCATGGAATAAAACCTTAAATATATCTCCTGAAACTCAAAAAGAATTTGATAAAAAAGTACTCAATCCAAGGATTGGTACAAACATTATGGCACACTCAAAAGATGATTGGGATGACTTTGCAAATAATGTGGATATATTTAAAACGTCTGGAAGATTGAGTAACCCTTCTCCTGATGAAGTGGATGGTGGAGGACTTGGGTTCTATTTTGAAATGTGGAAAGATCCAAAAAGCCAAATGAACTATCAGAAGGAATTGTTTCAAACAAGGTCAACTCAGGTTCAACCGCCACAAACTCACATGTTTAAAGTAGATAGTTTTAAAGAAATATATGAAAACAATTTAGCCCCAATTCATATGTGGCAAAGTCATATGACTCACAGAAAAGATTATCCAATTATCACCGATATAGATGAGATTAAAAAAATCAGTGCAAACCATTTTTGGAATGTCGAAGAGGCAGTTGCCCTTCAAACCACTTTAAAACGGTGCAAAAATCAATGTTATAATTGTCATAAATGTGATGATCTATTTCAAACTGGGAATATAGATTCAATATCAAATTTATAAATATTAGCATGAGACCATTAGAATTGTTTGAAGGCGGAGCAAAAAGTAAGAAAACCAAAGGGGTCAATCTTGATCCAACACTTGCAAAAGCCGCAATAGTTGAATATTTAAAAGTACTTAAAGCCTTTAATGTCTTTTTAGACTACGAAGGACATAAACCCGTCACCCCAATAAAACCGGTTGGTAGTACGACCCATCTTGAAAAAGATTATGATGAAAAAGTTGGTGAACCATATGGCGATATTGACTACCAAGTACAATTTCCATTAGAACATTTCGGAAACTATAGTGATGAACGACTCGCGGCAACTGCACAAAAAAGACTATACGAAAATTTATTAAAAGAA
>Ga0098040_1000769_pt1 | contig 14487 bp, 9 predicted proteins | sample 7_EtaG_FD_75065 | JGI IMG/M metagenome (GOLD analysis project Ga0098040, IMG submission 75065) | Marine viral communities from the Subarctic Pacific Ocean - 7_ETSP_OMZ_AT15161 metaG | ecosystem: Environmental > Aquatic > Marine > Oceanic | place: Pacific Ocean | collected 2015-01-08
AGTCAGATACAAGTGTTTGTGCAGCAGCTACTCCAGCTTCATCTACTACTAGTCTATGGTAATCATAGGTATTTAAGGTACTAGTTGTCTGTACCAGCATACCTTTACCAGCTGCTATGGTAGTGCTGTAAAGAGACGAATCAATACCATTAATAGTAACAGTAGTACCACCTAATGTACGACCAGTTGTACTTACACCAGACCCATTAACGACTACACCACCAGCATCTGCTATAGATACGATAGTACCTGCGTCATCATTGGGATCAGGGTTAGTATTTGGGAAGGATACCTCATTAGCTATAGGTACAAACCCCCCAGAATCCTGCATTACAGTTACGATTCTTTCATTGACAGCTTGAGCTGTAGGAATCTGAACATCAGTAGGGCTGCTAATTGTCGTGACGATGCTCTTGCCATCCAGCAAGTTAAGCTCTGCAGTAGTAGAGGTAAGAGCTGTACCACTTGCCAAGATAGATGCAGTACCTGACTGCATACCAGCAAGCGTTGTGAGATCCCCGTCGAGGGGCTGTGATGTTGCTGCAATGTAAGCTTTAGTAGATTGTTGGGTTGGAACTTTAGTTGCTGAATCAGAAGAGAAATTATCTTCATCTACAACAAAATCCATAGAAGCTGTACTAGTATCTGTATTCATTACAGCACCAGCAGCATTTACATTAGTTGCATCTGTTACATCAGCTAAAGCTTCTATAGCATTCAGCTTAGAATGATCAGCATCAGTAAATACATTAGAGTCAGATGCAGCCTCTACAGCTGTTCTTATCTCTGCATTTGTCTGATCTGCAGTAGCACTAGTTTCAATAGTATCTAATTTAGTACCATCTGCTGCTACATCTCTACCATCTACTGTACCAGATACAGTAATATTACCTGTAACTGTCGTTGCTCCAGCAGCAAGTGTACCATCTAAAGTTGTCACTCCTGTTACATCTAACGTACCTGGTACATCTACGTTACTTGTCCATTCAACTGAACTACCATCAGCAGCTGTTTGAAGTACTTGTCTTGCAGAACCATCAGCTAGCTTACTAACTGCTATCTCTGCTGTTGCACTTACGTCAACATTAACAATAGTACCATCTTCTATCTTAGCACTTGTTACAGCACCATCTTTTATATCAGCTGTAGTTACTGTTTGATTTTGTTCTTCTTGTAAAGCTCGTAATAGATGTGTATACTCAGTATTTAAATCACCAGCTTTAACTGAAGAACCTGCTTGATATGTATGTCTCTGTGCATCTACATTGGTATCTCTATAAACTCTTACATTAGCTGTACCAGCTTTAGGAGATCCATCTGATTCACATACATTAGTATTGACAGTACCTGTACTATTATCAAAGGTTACTGTATTAGTTCCAGAAACAGTATAACTAGGTATTGTATAGTTATCAACGATTACATTATTAACTTCTACAATTACTTCTGTTTGGGCGTATGTTGGGAAAGTATAGTCAAACGTTTTATCTGACCCATCCCCATTATAATCATGAAATGTTGTTGTTGCCATTGTTTATTTATAAATTGAGAGGATGTCACTTGTTTGATCTTTCTTCCTATACTTAGCTTGCTTTTTAGTTAAAGCTTCTTTTTTAAGCTGTTGTATACGAGGATCATTCATTATAGACGCCCATGCAGTACGTCGAGCTAATTGAAAAATACGATCTATTTGTAAGTTATGGTAGTAATCCATAGCATCATATCTGCCTCTATTACCAGCATTTCTATCACGTTCCATTGTAGCTAATGAATCTAAAATCTTAGGATTCTCAGCTAATGTATTTAACTTAGCTTCTATCTTTTGATCACCTATAGCTTTCTGGAACATAGAACGGAGTCGTGGGTGTTCACTTAGATCCACTCCATCAGGGGACATATATGTAGACATTCTTAAATCATAACCACTGTCGAATATTAGTTTTCTACCAGGACTATAATCTAAGTTTAATGATATAGGACTGAATGTATTATAAGCTCTAGTATTGAAGTCATAGTTTCTAATAGGCTTACCATTTAATAAATCATATTTAGTAGGTAATGGTTCACCAGATAAGTATTCTGATATTAAGTTTCTATTACGAACTGACTGACCTACACCTGAGTTTATCTCCTTCATATAAGGATTAAACAGTTTACCTAAATCGTTTCTTAAACCAGCTAGAGGTACTGTATTATTTAGTATACCACCAACTATTCGTTTCTGCTGTCCAGGTCTACCTGCTACCATATCAACCATTTGTTGTATACCAGCAAAGTAAGACTTACTAGATATAGCCTGAGCGATAACAAGTGATACTTTTTGTAATTGTTGCTCTGTCCATTCATCACCCATTAATAAACTATAATCACCTATATCTGCTATTGTAGAGAATATAAGGTTAAATGGTTCTACTGCATCATAACCTACCCATACCCCACCTATCTTCATTTGTCTTGGTCTATATCCTGCATCTATCCACGCTTGTCTCTTCTGCCTATCAACTGGACCATTACCTGTTAAGTTTCCATTTAAGAAGCTCATAGCTGTCATAAATGTTACACTTGATCCTATAGCTAAACGTCCGTTCTGTAATGCCTTATGATTAGCTAAATCTGCAGGAGTTTTAATACCATAATCAACTACAGTATCTAAGGTTTTAGGTGTAGCCCTAGCTATATCATTAAATTCTTTAACAAGTAAGTTGAATCCAGGAGTATGTTTAGCTGTTAAAATTAAACCATTAACACCAGTTCTAGCGAATAGAAAGAAAGGTTTAGTCCACGGTGTAGATGCAAAGGCATCCTCTAGTTTCTTACCAAATCCTTTTAACTCACCAGTTAGTGAAACTTCTTTACCAGCAAATACAGTTGCGTCATCTATGATATTACCATTGGCATCCCATACCTGGCTATGAAAATCATCTTCATAACGCTTCATGAGTTCCGGGGTAATCTCAGGTATGTCATAACCTTTTGATTCTAAATCCATTACTCTACGCATGGCTAGTTCTCTTTGCCTAGCTCGACCTAAAATATATTTAAACGAATCATCAGTAGCAGCCATTAGTTTAGTTGAATAAGTAAGTAAATTACTATTATTCATCTGTCTAGCCATATTAGACATAGCAAATAAAGCTCTATCACCCTTACTAGCTCTACCACTGTCTTCATAATACCTTCTCAATAACTCCCAGTTATCATCATTCTGAGCATAGTCATAGAATCTAGTTTTAACACTAGCCATATCACCACTCCAATAGGAGTTTAATCTGCTTTTAAATAATTCAAAGGACTCAGGGATAGCTTGTATCATAGCATTCATTGCAGATAAGCTAGCTCTTTGAGTTGCTTTATCTCCAGACATAGTAGCTCCTACAACTTGAGAAGCTGGACGCATAAAGGTAGCAGTACTTGTACCCATGATAGCTCTTATAGGTGTTTTAATACCACTAAGTATACTATGTACATACATCTTACCTAGCTCTTGCATCAATATACCTGTTCTATTAGGGTGCCTTGGGTCCATAGAACCACCTTTAATCATCTTCTTAGCCCATTGATCAAAGTCTGATACTGATTGTACAGTCTTCATTGAAGAGAATAATTCAAATAAAGCATTCATTATACCTGGATCTTCATCTTCTTTAGCTATTTTTAAGATAGATATAATAGCATCTTTAGTTTCAAACATCTCTTGTTGTAGAGTTTCTTCTATATATTTTCTAGCATTCTGTTTACCAGCACCTAAAGAAGCGAAGTCAGCAGACTTTACTAGTCTAGCTCTCTTAGTCTCTGTTAAAAGCATTAAGATATTATCAACAATCTTAGCAGCTGGTCCACTTATATCTCTTAGATCAGCTATATCTGCTAATTCTCTACCTGCTATACCATAGTCTCTTATTTGATGTAATAGGGAACCTACTAACAAATCAGCTACTACAACATTCTTAGCAGTCCAAGTTTCAATAGTATCAATTAAGACACCTTTATCATCAGTAATATCATAAGCTGCTTTTGTTCTCCATAGTTCTTCTAAGAATTCAGCTGGTTCCATTTCAGCTGCTTCTCTTCCTAAAGTTATCCTTTGATATCCTTTAAGTGAATCTTCCCATACCTCTAACAAAGCTTGCCTACTACCTTTAACTAAAGCCAGTTCTTTTTTGAAACCAGAGTCACCAAGTAAATTCCGTAGAATACTTTCAACAGTAGCTTCACTCATATCACCTTCTTTAGCAATACGTTCAGCTTGAACTGGAGTAGTTACACGACCAATAGAACCTTCTTCAGATCCATAGTCTTTTCCTATCCTTCTCTTACCTTGTAGAGCTTCATAAGCAGGTGTAGTTGAAGTCTCTGCATTCTGCCATGGATCTGGTATGTTATTTATTTCACTAGGTTCAGTTCCTGTATTTTTTCTTATATCTTCAGCATCTGCACCATAGATTCTTTTTAAACCTTTCTTTACTAATTCCTTCTGATTATCAGTAAGAGATTTATTTCTTTGTATGATCTGTTGATTTATCCTAGTTCCACCTTTACCTATTGCTAATATAGCAGTATCAAATACTACACCTATACCCATACCCTCCAGTATATTCTTGACTTTCATCATTACTGGATGGTCAGTATCTTTAGTTGTTAGAGGAGTATCTACAAATCCAAATTGTTTACGTAGAGCTCCTAAAGCATTGTGTCCATCTGATTCTTTTGATATTAAATCAGTAGCTGCACCAACTACAGCAGCTCTTCTTAAGCTCATTGTAGTGGCACCTATTAGCCAAGTAGGTAATGTTACTGGTGCTGTTTGGGCTACTCCATATATAGCAGCAGCTGTAGTACCAAAGTGTACTGTACCTCTAGCTAACTTACCCCACCATGTTTTTGTTATTATAGGATTCTCTTCATCTACAAATGGATCCCAATCTGGTCTATAACCTTCATCAGTTTTTCTATCTCTAGCCATCTCTCCAGAGACTGCATCAATTGTGCGTTCTGGAAAGGTAGTTATAGAGGAAGCAGTATCTTGTATACCACCTGATAAAATAGATTGTGCTTCTTTTGCATATGCTTTGAATCCCCATTTTTCTGCATCTCTAGGGTCATCTACTTCAGCCTTAGCTTGTGTTTCTTCAGCAACTTGTTCTTGCTGAACTTGCTCCCTAGCTTCTTTATTCTCTTCTAGTTTGTTTAGAAAGGCATCAGCAGTCTGTGCAGCTGCATCAATCTCTTCCCCACTATATAGAAGATTAGGATCTTCTGCCATTAGTTTTCTTATTGTTGTAATTCACTTCTCACAAGCTCCTTAGCTACTTCTGGAAGTAATGTATCTAATCTTAACCAAGTGGGTAGATCTCCAACTAATTCTAGAAATTCATCTTGGTCTTGTTGGGGTATATTAACTAATCTTCTATACCTATTATCTAGTGTTTGATAGTTACCAGCATTATTAGCTTTCATTCTTAATCTAGCTATCACAAGTTTATTCTGACCATCCTCATCAAATAAAGTATCTGGAGGTATCTGATTAGCAACTAGTACATCAATTAAACCTGGAACTGAGAAATCATAACGACCAATATTTGTATAGCCTTCATTTATTAAAAATGCTATATCTCCAACATCAACTTCACTTAACTTCTTACCTGTAGCTTCTTGTATACTTTCATAGTCTCCACGAGGACTACGGATAGCATCATAACCACCATTAGCTTCAGCAGCAGGGGAGGCTATTGTATCTAACATCCATACTATATCTTCATTCTCCTGTGTAACCCTATAGGTTTTAGCAGCAGAAGGTTTAAGTAGTAAACGTTGATGTCTAGGTGATAGGTTCTCTTCTTCTGGTAATTTAAGTTTATTAGGTTTAACAGCTCCTGTTGCTTCCAATCTATTAATTATAAGTCTTTCAGGATTCATGCCAATTTTTCTAGCAATATCTCTATAATAGAATGGTTGGTTAACTTCTCTACCTTGACGGCTCTTCTCTAAATAGTTAAGAGCATCTATAAGATGAGGCTCTTCCCCATCCCATGGAGTTGTACTATTAATAAGAGTACGATCACTACCTATAGATTTGACTACTGCATTGATCTGTCTAGCAGGTTCTGTATTAAAACCAGATGGTCCTCTAATATCCCATTGGTATACACCTGGGGATGATTCTTTCCATAGGCCATCCTTAACAGCAGCTACAGCTTCTTTATGAGCTTGAGTATCAGTACCATCATTAGCTATAACACCATTATATACTGCGTCATATTCTATAATAGCTTGTTCATAATTAGATTGCCACTTAGGAGTCTTAGCTTTATTAACATCAGATTCTAAAGTTCTAGCAGTTACTTCAGCAGCAACAGCACTATTTCTTCTAGTCTCTGCACCCTTAGTTAGACCAGTTTGAGACTTAACAATCTCTACCCATTTCTTTTTAATATCAGGGTCTAATATACCTCTAAGATCTGAAGGTTCTATTCTTTGATTAAGTGTATAATGTCTGTATGCAAGTTGAGCATCTAATTCTTGATCATCATACATACCTTCATATGGTAAGTTTTTGATAATATCAGGTAACTCTTCTGGATCTCTTATCTGCCATTTCTGCATGAAATCCAATTGAATATCTTGGATTGATTTATAAGTTAAAGGAGCGTCAGATTCATCAATACCTTTTAATATATTAGAAGCCATAGTATTCATCTCAGTTTCTTTATCAGCCTTAGCTGCCGCAAACGTAGTCTTCTCTTGCTCTCTTAAAGCTGATAGAAGTCTAGCTGAATCTTTCTTCCAGTAAGTTCTAGGTGTTACCCAGTGTGGGTTATCTGGTGTACTATCATGAGCTAAGAACTGATGATTTAATACAGGTTCTATATCTGCTCTATCTAAAGCACCAGAATTAATACCATCTATAAGCATATCAAAAGCTTCCTTTCTAGCTAGATCATATCTACCATCATGAAAGCCTTTATAAATATCAATATAGTCAATAATGAAACCAGGATCTTTATTAATTCTAGTCTCTAGTTCTCTATGCCTACCTTCAAGTTGAAGTTCTTTATAGACAGCACCATCTCTTTCAAGTTCTTTCTTAATTCTCCCTTCATCTCTATCAAGAAGTTCATTGATAAATTTCTGTTTCCAAAGACCTATTCTACCACCAGCTAGCTCTTCATGTTTATAAGCATACCAAGAATCTATAACATCACTGACATATCTTCTCTCTTCCATACCTACAGCTTCACCATAAGTCTTATAAATCTGTAATCCATCAGCTGTATACTGTCCAGGCATAGGAACTTTCATCCCTGCTTCAGCTCTAGGTCTATATGAATTTTCATGGTCAGCAAGTAAATGCTCCATGTTTTGTATAAGTTCTACTTCATTTTCATAAGCACCATCAGGACCACGATATAAGTTATGAGCATCTTGATTTGCTCCTTCATTCTGTAGTTGACCAGCTAGGTCATTAGACTGTGATCTAATTTGACCAATGACAGGTTGATTCTCTATCTCATTTTTTACATCTTTATCAAAGGCTCCCTTGTTAGGATAATGAGCCCATTGTACTTGGTCAATAGTTTCTCTTTGATCTTGTAATCTATTAGCATAATCAAAGTATTTACCCCAGTACTTTTGAAAATCTTGTAATTCCTTTTTAAACTCTTTACCTTGTTTAAGTGTAGCAAGGAATTCCTGTGGTCTATTCTCTGCTCTCTTATGTAGGTGGTTATATGTTTTTATAAGAGAGTCAAAGTGAGCATTTGTTTGTTTCTGGGTTTCATCTATCTGGCTGTTGACTCCTTTAACTTTTAAGTCAATAGCTTCTTCATCTTGATAATTACTGGCTACCGAGGCGGTGGGAAGGATATCCAGTTTAGTCATCAAGGCTAAATTTGAATCTGTCATAGTTATCCTGGCATAAATAATTTACCTATTGACATACCTAACTGTAGGTTAGCGAACATCTGACCTGCTCTATCTTTAGGTGGCATCATTACAGGCATACCATATTCAGGTCTAGCTCCTAATGAAGCTCTATTCTTAGCTACCTGTGCATTATGATTCCTTGTTATCATTTGATGAGCAATGTCCATATTTCTACCAAATGTATTATTTAGTGTAGATTCTATCTGTCTTTGCTTATCTAGTATTTTCTTATATGCAGCAACATTATATCTATTAGATCTGGATACACCAGTCTTATCAGCATATCTAGAGATCTTAGCTTTTTGTTTATATATACCTTCTTGAGCTAGACGACCTTTCCCTAAGACCCATAAGGCTTTAGAGTATGCGTCACTCTTACTTCTACTTAAGCCTCTAGTGAGACCTCCCTGACGACGTTTAACGCCAGCTTCTCTATTCCAATACTTGAGCGATGCAGAATGATAGGCGGAATCCTTCTTCATCTTCTCAATCTTGGCTTGCATTCTTATTCCCCTATTGGGATCTGGAGCACACACGGCAAAATTCTATAAAGGACAAGTTGTTAGGACCATGTAATTTTTTCCGTAGAAATTTAAATCCTAAAAATTTTAATAATTTTAAATGAACCTTATTGCGTTCATCAACAATATTCCATAGTAGTGGTTCAGTTCTAGAATCAACAAAGCGTTTGGCTTCTCTAGCAAAGGTGATAGGGTACTCATGAATTGCATTTGTACATAGCATCCATATTGTACCCTGTTCACCTACTCCTGCCATACCAGCAGTCTTGCCGTTAGGCACGGTGAAATATACACAGGAGCCTCTCTTTGCCTCTTCTACTAACTCTACTAAGGGATTCAGTCCATGACCTTCTTCGACCTCTCTACGGTCATCTGGACGTAAATTAGAGGCCACCTCAACGGCAGCCTTAATTGTTATTGGGTGAATATATTTTGACATTATATACGACGATAGTGCATGGGGGACCAGTCACCTTCCCAAGACATAGATCTCAGAGTAGCAGGTGCTGGATGGGAGGATTTTAACACTACATTTACATTAGTATTTCTTTCATATATTGGAATGTCTTTAATTTTTTCAGCTAAATATGGAGCGTCTGATACATCATATTCATCCATATCAGTTGATTCATATGTATCAGTATAATCTGCTTTACCTACTCTAGTAAGTGTAGTTGAATATAAACCTATCTTACCAAAGTTTAACTTCATTCTATGTACAGTAAGTTTAGAATTTATATCAGATTTAACTGTTCCTTCTCCTGATTGTTGTAAATAAAATCTAGGGAACTCTACATTGAATTCATATAGATAACCTATATTTAATGTAGCACTAGACCAATCACCAGGAACAGTAAAATCATCACCATTAATGATAGTACATTCTCCATATCTACCTACTCTTGTTGTTCCACTATCTGTATCAACTACTACTAATTTATTTACTACTGGGTTAGGTGCTGTTACTTGATCTATCCAATCAGATTGATTAGTGAAAGTAGTTAATCCAGTAGTACCATTATATACACCACCACTTACTGTAGTATAGTTATCTAAATGTATCTGGTAATCTATAGAATCTTGAGTAATACTTAAATCAGCATCTGCTTGTACTATATTTACTTTCTGTAAGAAATTATCAACATCTAAAAGATAGTATTCATCATTAATACAAAAATGATACTTCAATGTATTATTAAATTTCCATTTAAACCAAGCAGTTTGTAGTTGCTTCTCTCCAGTTCTTATATATCTATAACCTATTACTGTATTTGAACCAGTTTTACTAATGAATATTATATTATTCTCTCTTGAATTAGTAAATAAATCTATATCTTTAGGTATTAAAGTAGGTACAACTTTACTTGTATCTATTATTATTGGCGCCCCTTCTCTAGCAATATTAGCTATCTCTACAAAACGGCTATATTTATTAGAGTTATCTATCCATCCTACAGTTTGACCTAATGATATAGGAGGTATGATTTTATGATAATTATACCAAGACACAGCTCTTAATTTAGCTGTATCTGGATTCATAACTGTATCATCAGATGCAAGTAAGAATTGAGCATTGCTACTAAAACATAGTAAACCAGTATTAGTTTCTATAGCATCATATAGAGCAGAGGGATAATTAGATGAACAAGATATATCAATAGGATCTGCCGCGCTAACTGTTAATGCTGTGTTAGACCAAAAGTTAGGTTCAGCTACAGAGCCAGGTCTAGATGTGATAACATTTTCACCAGATAAGAAAGCTAATCTATTTCTAAAGAATAATACTTTATTTACAGTATCTCCTACAAAGGATGGTATAGGATTAGTTACATTATCTCCTACATTTCTATCTGAATAAGTATATTTTTTAACTAAAAACTTACCATTAGCTTGTCGTTGTAGGATATGTGGCATAGTTGTATTGTCAAGACTCTTAACTATTCCAGGTGCTGCACATTCTTTCCAAGATCCAGGACCATCTTTATCATTTTCACCATGAAATCTAACATAGTAATCATCTTCATCAGATCTCTGAGTGTTAGATACTTTAACTATAGTACCATGTACACATTGAAATGGTAAGGTTGCTACATTATTAACCTCCTTTTGCATAACACGCATGAGATCTTGATCTACAATCTCTACATTAAAATCATCAGCATCAGCAACAGTATATAAGTATATACCATTACCAATTAATTTATAAAGTAAAGCGTTACCATTAACTGTAACACCAGATAATTCACCAACAATACCACCTAATATACTATCAGTACTTACAGAAGTATCTCCATCAAAAGGTGTAGGTGCAGGTCTGACTGCTTTAATATTAGCTCTAATAGGTGCTGTTTCAGTATCCTCTACTGCCATCACAAAATACCCTCTGGTATTATATGTGTAAGGGTTCGAGCCAATATCAAAAGCACCTTTAAGGGAAGGTGCATCATGATTCCAAGTCTCATTTCCATTCCAGCCTTCTCCACCATGAAGCAATGTTATTTCAGGACTATATGAGCAACCATAATCTTCAGCTTCTATAGTACCAGTCTTACCATGTACTACTCCCTGCTGACCTAAGACACTGATTCTAAAAACTAAATTCTTTTTAGCACCAGTTGAGTACGAAGATACAGCAGTACCTATACCTAAACATTGTCCACTATGATCACCTTCACTTAAACTATGACTTGTAAATCCAAGTTTAGTAACTACTTTCATATCTTGTGTAGTCTCGTCATCATATATATTCAGACCATACTGCCTACCATTTTCTGTTCTAGCTAATTCAATATAAGCAAAATTTTTATGTGGTCTATCAGTAGTAGTACCTGTAGTAGCTACAACTTTACTTCTATTATTTAAAAAGGTAGTATCATTAATAGTTAAAGCTTGTATATCTTCTGTTTGAGAGACGCCAGAAACAACACTAGGAGTTAGATAAGATGTTATAGATGTATGATCTGAATCACTTCCATTATAAGCTTGTCCTGCTGTATCATATTCAACATCTTTTTCAGTACCATCATTACAACTCCATACCCTTACTCTACCATCAGCTGCTACTTGTCCTATATATGATCCTTCTGTTTCATCTCTATAGTAATGAAACCAACTACCACCACTCTGCACATTAGCTAGTGGTGTAGTACCTATTCGTTTAGCACCAGGTCTTTTATATAATCCATGTACTATATCTGGTATACCATTTTGTATACTCTTAACTTGTCCTGGTACTTTTAACTGATCTGGCTGCTCAGATATACCACCAGTATAGCTAGGTATAGTTTGTGTGATTGATGCCATTATCTGCTAAGAGTCCTCCATGGTTGATAAGTAGTATGTACTGAATCTTCTGGGAAACCAAACATAGTATGATTACCTTGATTACATTCATATTCCACACATGAAGCTCTAGCTAATTGTTCCTGTGTAGATAATAATTGTACTAATTGTGCATTAACTATCAGTTGAGTTGCTGCTATCCTTGATGCTCTGGCTATTATAAATCTCTGAAATACACTAGGTAAATCACTGAAGCTTAATAACCTAACAACATCTAATAATATTTCTGTTGTATCTGACCAATCATCTGTATGATCATACTTATCATATAGATAACCATTCCTTCTTACTACATCGAATTCTCTCTTTCTCCAACCCTCTGTTACATCCATTCTTAATATATCATCAGCTATCTCTATCTTACCAGTAGTTGCATCGGGTGTATATGTTACATGTTTCTCTGTATTGAAATGCCATCCTTCATTCTGTAAGTCTACATTAGCATCTCTCAGTAAGTTGTAGATGAATGAAATTTCTGGATTATCAAATACTAACGAGGTTACGGGTGATTGGCCGATAGCTCCCAGGATAGAGTTTACTGCGGAGAGTTCGGTCTCGGTATCAATTGTCGTGGAAGCCATAGAATTTTTGTTAAAAAAAAGGGAGCCCGAAGACTCCCCATGTGTATATAAAAATATAAATTAAGTGAAACTTGCGTTAGAAACAGCAGTGTTGTTCCAGTTAGCGGATACATCAATTCCAGCTACGAGTTCAACAGCAGCAGCAGGATTTAAGAAATCTGCTCCCATTGCCAAACGTCCTAGAATGACGTCGCCTTGGTATACCACTGACACATCACCAGAAGTTACCTGAACCTGTGGTCCGATAGCTTCTACAACACCTGCAGCTTCCTTCTGGAAGATAAGTCCACAGGAACCCCCAAACTTAGCAGCAGTACCGTAGTTATTAACGGTCTTCTGTCCACTTGGAGTAGTAGATGCATCTTGGTCATCCATATCTTCACCAATGAAGGAGCCTTTGGAAGCAGCCTCACCGATATTTGATACAGCACCTGATGGTAGGTTTGCAAGGTTAACACCATAGTCACCAAGGAATGGGATATTCATTGACTTATAGATGGTGATACCAGCTATTTCAAAGATACCTTGTCCGGATTGTAAGGCTGTACCTTGAACGTCACGGTTAACTAGGTTGTTACCGTTTACGTTTCTAATTAATTCATAGTATTGTCTTGGGTTAAGAACAGCTACTCGTCCGTCACCACTGACTCCTTTCTCATCTAGAATAGCAGCAGCTTCATAGAAGGCTTGTACTAGTTTAGTTGAATCATAAGCGTCTGTAGCAGCAGTACTATTAGCAGCACCAACTTTAACAATACTTCCACCAGGTTCCACGAAGTTAGTCATGTTGACTGGTGCTGGCTGTCTAGCAGCCTTTGAGATCGCACGGAAGATCCGACGATCATAGTTCTCGGCTAATGCATAACCGATCTTACGAGAGATTTCACCACGTAAATCGTAGTGGGCAAGTGTCTCATCGAGCTCATAAACGAATGCACTTGAGATGAGTAGATCATCGCAGGTGATTGTCTTTTCTGCTACTGGAGGAGACTTCTCGTTGTTACCTAATATAGACTGGCCAGGAATATGGAATTCCGCTTTGGTGCGACCCGTGTAGATGAACTGTAAAGATTTCCCGTTTTTAAGGGTACGTCTTGTTACAAGATCTCTAGCGATTGTATTACGCTGGAAACCTTTGAACATCTCTCCTGAGAACAGCTTAAGATATAAAGCTCTTCTCGCTGAGGTAGTGGTATCAGCACCGTTATCGGCACCTCCCCAAATCGGTCCATTGGCGTTGGCAGTCGTTGCCTGTTGGGCCATTGTTAATTAAAAGATTGTATGTTTAACTTTCTTACTTAAGTAAATTGTTTGCGCTTTATCATTGTGGTCTATCCCACCGTCTAGACGGCAAAAGGTATCCACTATTATTTCCTTGGAAATACATCATGGGCTAATGCCAATGAAAGGGGAGTCCTACTCTGAGGTGCTCCCCTTCCTTTCATTGATCCCCAAGAAGAGCTTCTTCAAGGGAATTATAATCAACGGGTTCTTCATCTACACCGGGAGGTTGGACATCACTAGGATTAGTATCCAAGTTGTGCAACCTTGAGTCAGGTGAATAAGGAACAGGGTTAGCTACTCCGAACCCCGTTTTAGATTGTTGTCCCATAATAATTAGAATGAATATTTAGCACCTATCTTGGTGCCATAAGCTGTATCAGCAGTCTCATCAGTTACGAATGATACTTCACCATATACACCTAGCTTCTCTGTGGCATCTATGGATGCACCAAGTTTGCCTGAGAAATCTGTGTTACCCGCTGCAGCATCAGGTGATTGAAAGGCAGGACCACCTTGGATATAGTATCCTAAGTCTCCTGCTTCTCCTTCATACCCAATATGCAGATCGGTAGTACGGGAAGTAAAATCATTGCCTGTATAAGATGCGTTAGACTCAGCGTTAATATAAACGCCAGCCATTGCAGGTGCAGAAGCGATAGATGCCGCTAGGGCAAGTGCAAGTTTTTTCATGTTAAGTTAATTACTTTGTAGTTTTAGTGTACTCAACACCACGATACCTTAGTTTTACAGTCATTGTAATACTCCAGTACCACAACCCCGTTCCATGCTGTGGTTTCATGCGACCTTCAAAGAAGGTTGAACGGACGCGGTGTGAG
>Ga0098040_1000771_pt1 | contig 14478 bp, 23 predicted proteins | sample 7_EtaG_FD_75065 | JGI IMG/M metagenome (GOLD analysis project Ga0098040, IMG submission 75065) | Marine viral communities from the Subarctic Pacific Ocean - 7_ETSP_OMZ_AT15161 metaG | ecosystem: Environmental > Aquatic > Marine > Oceanic | place: Pacific Ocean | collected 2015-01-08
AGTTTTGAAACTGTGATGCCACTACATCAAGAGATTGCCGATTTGGCACGGATCGATAGCGATGTCAGAAGTGATATGGGAGAACACTAAGTATGAATGGATTAGCAACATGAAAAAACTATTTGAAAATTGGCGAAAGCACACAAACGAAGCAGCATACGAACCCGGTCGTGCTGTTGCTGATATTGATACTGGTGAAGAATACCTGAGCCCTGAAGATCTTATGCGTGATGAAGTGCAAGATTTGGCTGACAAGTTTAATGTAGAAGCATCCGTTGAGATTGCTAGCGATGGACAGCCTGCCATTTTGGTAACACATCAAAATGGAGAAACTACCGCCTACCACGACACCGAAGAGATGTACCAAGATCTATCGGATGAAGTAGGCCGCAGAGATTTTGGCGATCCCGATCGCGATGAAGATGATTGGTTGTACGAAGCGCGCCTTCCCGCTTGGGAACGCCCGGGCAACGTAACACCACCAGACGATGTGGAGGTTATGATCCCGGGATACGGCAGTATGATGATCGGCCAAATTAAAAGAAAGCTGGCCACGATGCTAGAGGAAGCCTACCATGATGCAATGAGAGATCCTCCCCATTACTCCCACCTTGATAGCGGAGTTATACAGGCACTACACCAAGCATTAAAGGAGAACACTGAACAATGAACTGGTTAAGTACACTTTGGGATTGGTTGATAAGAAAGACATCCACATCTCCCAAGATTGTTTTAGTTAAAGAGGTTGCCGACGACGATCATCGTGAAGAGCCGACGCCGTGTGTGGTCGAAGAAGAACGTTCGATTGAAGAGCTTTTTCTTGAGGTGTGCGGCGATCTTGGAATTGGCGTCAAAGTCATAGAAAGCACAGGCGCCCTTGAAAAATTTGAAGACTGGTACACTGGTCCAACAAACAAGGAATCTGTGGCAGATTCCATAGGGAAATTTATTAAAATCGATGGCACCATTAATGCCAAGTTTCAGAGGTTTATAAAATGAAGGTCACTAAATTGCAACTGAAGCAGATTATTAAAGAAGAGATAGCAGCGGATCCTGCATTGAGATCGGCAATTGACAATCTTGCATCCAAGATTGAGGAGTTGGATGTGAGTATTGATTATCTTACGTCTGCAATGACTGGCGAAGACGCGTTCTCGATTGGCCTCAGCCAGAAAGCGACAGGAAGAATGCAGACGGCCCCAACGAGAATTAGTGTTGATGAAAATGATTCAGGAGAAGCAGAAAATGAAGATTGATCAAAATGAACTATATCGCCTTATTGCTGAGGAGTATCTGACATCTGAAGGCTATTGGGACCACCGCGGTGACGATGCAGCAGAAGAGTTGCTCAAGAAGATACTGGGAGACAAATATCAATCTCCCGAAGAAAGAGGCGCCACTCGCCACATAACCAAGGGCGGTGACACTGCTCCCATGAAAAAACCACATGCCACCGACAATGAAACAATGCCAATTGACATGGATACCCCATCAGATGATGCACCAGAGAGTGATTACAGTGGTTTCCAAGATCGTGCCGGTGCACCTTTGGAAGATCGACTTATGGATTTAATTCAAGGTTTACCGCCAGAAGAGGTGGCTGACTTATTTCAGGCAGTATTTGAGAAAATCCCCGGTGTTGAATTGGGCGATCCCGAAGAAGAACCACCAGACACGTTATACTCTCCCGGCGCCGAAGGCCGGCCACAGGCGGGTTTTAGAGAAGAGTTGATGGAGATTATTAAAGAAGAGTTGCGAGAATTTATGGGTCGACCTCGCCCAAAGTATGGTGAGGGAAACCTGACGATTGACGATGTGAAAGAGTTATTGCCACAGCTGTCTCCCGGGGAACAAACTGATATTTGGGAAAAATATAAACACTTAAACAATCAAGATGATCTTCGTCGTGCGCTCAGAATGAACGAAGAAGAAAACAATCCATGGGCCATTTGTACGGCATCTGTTGGTCGAGAAGATAAAGAAAAATACGAGAAGTGTGTTAAGAGCGTGAAGAAACAAAACGGAGGCAAATAATGATGGAAAGAGCACAAGCCTTTTTGGATACTTGGTTGGCCAAACTTACTTCACGGAAATTAATGGTTTGGCTCACAGCAACAGCACTGACTTTAACTGACCACGTTACCAGCGAAGATTGGGTAATTATTTCAGCAATCTACATAGGCGGACAAACTGTTATAGACGGGATCGCTAGATTGCGAGGGTATAATGATTAAGAAACAAATATTAGAATTTGTTTTGAACAACTGGAAAGCAATACTGATAGTGTTGCTTTTACTTGTTGTAGCCATGAAAAGCCGGCACGACTATAAACTAATGCAGAAAGCTTATGAAACTCAGGCTGATTCACACGAAGCTCAGATCGAGGGGCTTAAGGAAATTCACAAGCGAGAAATCCGTGAGAAACAAAAATTAATGGAAAACCACATGGAATCAATAGCTGCAATTGAAGAAGATTATGAAGATGCACTTCAAATGATTGAAGAATTAAGAGAAGACAAGAAAGGCGAGTATAGGAATAAATTTAATAGTGACCGAGAGCAGCTAATTAAAGACATAGAAGAAAAATTTGGTATTCAATATGTTCCTTGAACTTTTACTAATGCTGACTATGGCTGCCGGCGCCACAGAGCCAGCCAAATTTACAGTTTTAGAATATAAAGCCCCGGCCCCCTTCGCCGGCGTTCTTTTTGACGATAAAGCCATGGCCAAGATAATGGCAGATTTTGATATGTACAAATATTCGTGCGACATTAAGACCGAGTACCAACTAAAGATTCAAAAAGAAGAATATGATTTTAAAATAGAAAATTTAAAAATTGAACACAAATCCTTAACAGATGAATATGATTTGTTTATAATACAAAAGGATAAGGAAATTGATCTTTTAGCAAATGCTTTAAAGAAAACATCCCCTCGATACAAGTGGCTGTATTTTGCTAGCGGAATTGTTCTTGGTGCTGCTGGTTCATATGGGGTATATAAGGCCATAAATGAAAAACAAAGAACTAAATAAAATAGCCGCGTTTGAGAAGGCCATATCTGAAAAATATGGTGAAGAGGCAATAGTAAACCCTAAGTCGAATTGGGATGAATCTAAAGAGCGAATTTATCTTGAACAAATGCAGGCACTGTATGAGAAGCAAAATAAAGCTAGCGACTCAAATGAGAAAATTGATTTAAATGGTATAAAGGTGGCAAAAAAACTACTTAATAGAGAATCTTTAAAAAGTTGTCCTATCTGCGGAAATTTTCCAAAGAAATCCATGGATGATGTTTGTCTCATCAAGTTTGATTGTTGCAGTCAGTGTTACATTCAGCATGTTGAGGGAAGAGAAGAGAGATGGCTGGGAGGCTGGAGACCAAATGAAGATAACAAAACAAAAGTTTAAAGATGTGGTTTTGGAAGTTTTACGTGAACAAGATCAAGAAGTAGATGCCGCAGGCGCACCAACGTTGAAGTCAGGCTCAAAATCAACGAGTCAGAGAGCGACCGACGCAGTTAAGAGGATTAAATCAGCCGGCGATGAATTAACGAACGCTGAGAAAAATCTGGTCGACCAATTTGAGAAATTCCTTTCTGATTTGGCTTCCACGCCCGGTGTTGACTTAATGAGAAATCGGGCCCTACTGCAAAGAGTTTTGGTTATATTACAAAAATCAACCGCATCTCAAGCAACCCAAGGCGCTCAACAAGCCCAACAAGCCCAAGGCGCTCAACAAGCCCAACAAGCCCAAGCAGTACAAGAGGCCTGCGGCGCTCCGCCAATACATATCGATCATGGCCATGGCTGCGCGGACGATCACGAAGCATCAATGGCAAAATCAGATTTATATAAGGCCGCAAACTATGCGACCGAACTAGAGCAAATGATTCAAGATGGCGAACAGCTTGATGGGTGGGTGCAGGCTAAAATAACAAAAGCTGCCGACTACCTATCTTCCGTGAAGCACCACTTAGAATATAAAAAAATTAAAGGATAAATAAAATGGCTACAGTATATGAAATAATTCAAGGTTTATCGCAGGCAGCTGCCAATGCTTACGACGGAGCACTTGATGAGAATGGAGACCCTGTCGTCGCTGGACTTCAGAGAGAAGAGGGTAACCCCCTCCTCGACAAGAGAGTGGCAGATGGCTTTAATGTCAAATTTTATGGAAACATGATGTGCGTTGGATATCACTCAGAGGTTCAATTAAAAGAGGTTTATGCAAACGGCTTCGAAACCGAAGTTGAGCAGAGAATTGCCGACATCGCCTCCTTCCTGAAAAAAGAATACAAAAAGATCACAGGCTCGTCCGTAACTCTGACTAAAGAAGGTGAAGTGGACGTTCGCGTCGAAAATTCTTCCAGAGTAAGATCTTGGGTGACAGCTAAGATGCATTATAAGATTTCCGGATTAGATGAAGAAATGGCCATAGGTACCGAATCGGAAGATAGACTGGATTCAAAATGGAGAGACTTTATTTCTCAGGGAGACCTTGGAGGAAAGAGACCTCAGAACGACACAAGGAAGAAATCGTAATGAAGATCTCTGCCGCCCGTTTAAAGCAAATCATCAAAGAAGAGGTTACTGCTGCCCTTGAGGGGCACTATCATGATATGGGCGCCGAAGATGAAATGTACAACGTGCTGGATCCGCTCGGCTTTGATAGCATGTCAGATTCTGAACTAATCGACATGATGCACAAAGATGGAATGGAAGAGTTGGTGGTATTGGATGGCGAAGGCGACTTGGCCAACAGAGAAGAAGTAATAGCGGCCCTGAAAGATGTATGAGTTTTCAATTAGATAAAAAACAGCAAGTTAAAGAGATTGTTAAATGCGGGAGAGATCCCGCTTATTTTCTTAAGAACTATGCTAGAATATCCCATCCACTACACGGTTTAATCCCTTTTGATACGTATGATTTTCAAGACGATCTTTTAACGGACTTCAATGATTATCGATTTAATGTGATTCTAAAAGCCCGGCAGCTTGGTATATCAACGATTACGGCCGGCTATATTGTGTGGATGATGCTATTCCATCGGGACAAGGCTATTCTTGTCATGGCAACTAAATTTGCGACCGCAGGGAACTTGGTAAAGAAAGTCAAAAGTATTATGCGCAATCTTCCGGACTGGATAAAGATTTCAGAAATCTCGGTTGACAACCGCACCTCATTTGAATTGTCCAACGGTTCATCAATTAAAGCTGCTTCCACTTCTGGAGATGCCGGCCGCTCTGAAGCGCTGTCTCTTTTAGTTCTTGATGAGGCTGCTCATATTGAAGGTCTAGATGAATTATGGACTGGTCTGTATCCCACTCTTTCAACCGGCGGCCGATGTATTGCCTTGTCTACGCCCAATGGGGTTGGAAACTGGTTCCATAAAGCCTGCACTGACGCATCTTCTGGTGCCAATAATTTTAATATCACAACTTTACCGTGGGATGTTCACCCTGACCGCGATGAGGAGTGGTATAAAAAAGAAACAAAGAATATGTCAAAGCGTCAAATTGCTCAAGAACTTGCATGCAATTTCAATACTTCCGGCGAGACCGTCATAGATCCTGACGACATGCAGTGGCTTTTGGAAAACACCCGCGAACCAAAATATAGAACAGGGTTCGATCGTAATTTTTGGATTTGGGAAGAGTATGATCCAACGTGCAACTATTTGATGGTTGCCGACGTCGCCCGCGGCGATGGCGCCGATAATTCAGCATTTCACATTGTAAAATTAGAGACACTGGAGATCATTGGAGAATACCAAGGAAAGCCGACGATCGACATGTATGCTAACATGCTTAATCAAGTTGGCAGAGAATTTGGAAACGCCATGCTTGTGGTGGAAAATAATAACATAGGTTATTCCGTGTTGGATAAATTAGTTGATCACGCATATCCAAATATTTACTTTTCAATAAAGTCAACTCATGAGTACATTGAGCAGTATCAGGCAGAAAACAGAACATCCGCAGTGGCAGGCTTTACCACAACTATGAAAACGCGACCACTTATCGTTGCCAAATTAGAAGAGTTTATCAGAAATAAACTAATTAAAGTATATTCTTCTCGTACTATTAATGAGATGAAGACTTTTATTTGGAGAAACGGAAGACCCCAAGCGATGAAGGGATATAATGATGATCTCATTATGGCTCTAGCAATCGCTTGTTGGGTAAGAGACACGGCACTACAGGCAAACGCAAGAGATTTGAATTATCAAAAGGCTTTTGTCGATGCAATCATTACAAGCAGAACAACAATGAACACTCAAGTTAAAGGGCAAATAGGCTACAAAAAAGACAATATTCTTGATAAAATAGATGAAGCTAAAAAAACCTATGATGAGTTCATGTGGATTATAAAGTGAGAAATTAAATGGCACCAAAAAACCCAAGACAAGGAAAAAACCCAGTCAACAGACAGTCTGAATTATTCAAGGCACTTACAAGATTGTTCTCTGGTCCGATTATTAACTATCGTTCTCAATCGGGAAAAAGAATTAGACGTCAACATTTGGATAAGTTTTCATCCAGATTTAAAAATCCGTCCGGACAGCAGTTTAAAAAGCAAAGTTATAATCCGTTAGACAACATTGCAGCCAACGCAATCGCAAACCAGCGGCGCTCAGAACGTTACGTTGACTTTGATCAAATGGAGTATATGCCAGAGATTGCTTCTTCGCTAGATATATATGCTGATGAGATGACAACGTTCTCTGAATTGCGCCCAATGCTGAACATTAAATGCTCGAACGAAGAAATTAAGGCGGTATTGGACCTGCTTTATACTAATGTACTTAACGTCGAATATAATTTGTTCGGATGGTGCAGAACACTTTGTAAGTATGGAGACTTTGTATTGTACCTAGACATTGACGACAACCATGGAGTACAGTCTTCAATCGCTCTTCCGATACAAGAGGTTGAACGCCTCGAAGGATTAGACGCAACAAACCCAAACTATATTCAATATCAATGGAATTCCGCCGGAATGACATTTGAGAACTGGCAGGTTGCTCATTTCCGTGTTTTGGGTAATGATAAGTACACCCCATATGGCACTTCAGTGTTGGAAGCTGCTAGAAGAATTTGGAGACAGCTTACGCTAATGGAAGATGCCATGATGGCATATCGTGTCGTCAGATCCTCCGAGCGCCGAGTGTTCAAGATTGATGTTGGCGCTATACCACCTCAAGATGTAGAGCAATACATGCAGAAAATCGTATCACAACTTAAGAGGCACACTGTTGTTGATCCAGATTCCGGCCGAGTTGACTTGCGCTACAACCCAATGTCCATTGAAGAAGACTATTTCCTTCCCGTTCGCGCCGGATCTCAAACTAGTATTGAGAGTCTTGCAGGCGCCCAGAATATTACAGCTATTGACGATATCAAGTATCTTCGCGACAAGCTGTTTTCCGCACTTAAAGTTCCACAATCATATTTGACTATGGGGGAGGGTGCAACTGAAGACAAGACCACACTGGCACAAAAAGATATACGCTTCGCACGAACAATTCAAAGATTACAGAGAACAGTCATTCATGAGCTTGAGAAGATTGGCATCATCCATCTTTATACTTTAGGCTTCCGCGGCGACGATCTGATTAACTTCAAACTTTCTTTGAATAATCCCTCCAAGATTGCAGAGATGCAAGAAATCGAACACTGGAAGACTAAGTTTGATATTGCCGCGGCCGCGACAGAGGGGTTCTTTTCCCGTCGTTGGGTTACAGAAAACATTTTTGGAATGTCTCACGAAGACTTCGTGCGCAATCAGAGAGAAATGTTCTATGATCGCAAGCAAGATGCCTCTTTACAACAAGTCGCTGAGCAAGCCGCAGCAGGCGAGACTGCTGGCCTAGGCGGTGATCTAGGCGGCGATCTAGGTGGAGACCTTGGTGGCGACTTAGGCGCCGATTTGGGCGGAGACCTTGGCGGAGAAGACCTTGAAGGCGGTGAAGAGATTGCCCCAGAGGATGAGTCAGCACTATTGACTGCACCTCCCGGTTCTAGATTTGCACCTAGGCTTACACCCGGATCAAAAGGAAAGGTTTACAAACCAAAGAAAGTCGACCGCCGAGATGCCGGCGCCCGCCAACGGTCAAACGCCTCACAATACAATTCTGAAAAATCAAAAAACACTTCAAGAACAACGTTTCCGGGGTATGCTGATGGCCTAAAAAGCCTATCTAAAGCATTTGTACCGACTTCAGAAAGTATTTATCCCAAAGAAGAACCTATTTACTCATTGAGTGAGAGACAAGAAGAGGATAATCTTATGGCAGTAAATGAATCCATCGCGGATTTAATTAAAGATTTGGAAACAAAATCTGAGAATCTCATAACGGAGCAAAGCAATGAAAGTTAAACACAATAAAAAAAGAAACACAGCCTTTGTTTACGAAGCGCTTATTAAAGAAGCTACAGATGCAATCGTCAAGAACGACATAGAAAGAAAAGATAAAATAGTTAAAATTGTAAAACAATATTTTGAGCCGTTTTCAGTGCTTAAGAAAGATTTGGACTGTTATCGTTCCCTGTATGAAACTCGTGGCACCGCAAAAGAAATCAGCGAAAAGATAATGAAAGAAGTTAAATTATCAAAAAGGTTGATTGATCCAGAAGGCCTATTCAAACAGCAGACCAATTTAATAAAAGACATCAACAAAGATCTGGGCCCTGACACGTTTAACAATTTTGTTCCGAATTATAAAACCTTAGCAACCATATTTCAAATGTTTAATGACTCGTCACCTAAGCAGCAGATAATGCTTGAAAATCAAATGATTGATCTCATGGCTTCCGAAGAGCATAAGCAGGAAGATATGGTTCCAATCGACAATATTGTCTATAATTCATTTGTCAAGAAATTCAATGAAAAGTACGGCGATGACTTATTGAAAGAGCAAAAAGAGCTTTTAACGCATTATATTACTTCTTTTGTGGACAACTCAATTGAATTAAAAATGTTTTTAAACGAAGAAATCGGGCGCCTCAAAGAGCGGTTGCAAAAAGCCAAAGACATTGAAGAAATTAAATCAGACGGCTCCATGATGGAAAAAACAAACAATGTTATTTCCAAGCTAGATAGTTATTCCAGAGAGACAGTGAGCGAGTCAATATTGTTGACCGTGCTTAAGACTCAAAAATTAGTGAAGGAAATATATTCTGATGTCAGTGTTAGTTAGGTTAATACCAAAAAACGAGCCGATTAAGATTAAGGTAGGTGATGCAGCGCGCAAGCCTATCCCAACAATACGATTAGAGCTTAAGATAAGAAAAAGTATTAGCGGCGATTTGATGATCTTTGATCATGCAGACATCGATATCGTACTGTCATCAAAAAATAATAAAATCACAGCGTTCCCAAAAGAAACCATGACCGATTTGGTGTATGGTGCACAAAATAGATTGTTTTCATTTTTAAGAAAAAAAGGCATCATCGTTGCTGAATCAATCCAAGGAGGCTCTTTCCACGGGGCCATTGAGGGACTGTTAGAAGAGTCATACAGCGACAAGATTAATTCTACCAAGATGGCACTCTTGAATATTTCCAAATTTATCGAAGAAGAGCGTCCTTACTTTGAGCACCTTGAAGCCCACGTAGCAGGCACAGAAGACGAATTATTGGAACCAGACAAGGCAGATTCTACAGAACTCGGAGAGGTGCCAGAGAAGACCAAGCAAGGCTCAATCCGCCCCGGCTACTTAAGAGATCCATATTCGATGTCTTATATGTTTACAATGTGAGTTATCATGAGACTAATACTAGAAAACTGGGATCGTTACATTAAGGAAGACAAAGCTGCCGGCACAATCACGACGATTGGAGAGCTTCATAAATATTTTGAACAAAAAGATCCCGGTACGCTTAAGAAGTTTGCTGCCAAATATGGTGGCATTTCTGCTAAGATTTTAGGTGTGGCTGCCGGCACTGCGACTGGCGGTGTTGGAGGAGCTATAACTGGAGCCGCCGCCGGCGCTGTAGCGGAAGCGGTGGTAGAGCAAATGCTGATGGCATCGATTATGGCCTTCGCAAACATCGAAGACGGCTCATACCCAGAAGGCTCCGCGGCCTCATATTTTGATTTGGAAGATAATTTAACTTTATTTTTGAGAGATATAGAATCGCAAGGGAAAGACTTTACAAAGCCAACCAAAGCAGAAATGGAAGTATTTTCAATTATGAAAAACAAAATCAAAGATGCAGTTCAGGGTAATGTAGATCCCTCAACTCCGATAGCGACACTATTGGGAGATGTGACATCTCAGGCAATTATGGATGCGCACCTTAAATCCGGCGAGTTTGCCGGAAAAGTTAGAATTCAAGCAGTATGACAGGAGAATAATGGAATTATTAACATTTATATTGAGTGCTTATGGCCTCACACAAATTATAGTATACGGCAAGCTATTCAATAAAATAAGACCGTCAAAGGGAAGGGCCGGAGAGTTATTTAAATGCCCAATGTGCATGGGATTCCATGTAGGCTGGTTTTTAATGCTACTTTCACCGTTTACAGAACTATTTAGCTATGACGTAACTGTTGTAAATTTCTTTCTTTTAGGTTGGTTGTCATCGGGCACGTCATACGTTTTAAATATGGTTTTTGGAGATGAAGGAATTAAATATGAACACAAATATCTGGACACAAAAGTGGATGCTGCAGCCAGTAAGACACTGTTGTAAGGGATCTTAGCTATGAGTAAGGTTCTTTTGAGAGAGTATTTTGAGCTTTGTGAGGGAGGGGTTTGCCAAGATCTACTCACAGAAGCCGAGAAAAGGTTTGTTTCAGAAGGCGGCATGATTTTGTCTGGTATTATGCAAAAGGCTGATACACGCAATGGAAATGGCCGCATTTATCCGTCGAAGGTTTTAATGAGAGAAGTTGAGACTTATAAGAAGCTGGTCAAAGAGCGCCGAGCATTAGGTGAGTTAGATCACCCAGATGATTCGGTTATCAATCTTAAGAATGCTTCACACATGGTCACTGATATTTGGGCTGATGGCAACGATGTCATGGGAAAAGTTCAGGTGCTTAACACGCCATCTGGTAACATCTTAAGATCTTTGGTTGAGTCTGGTGTTAAGCTTGGTATCTCTTCGCGAGGCATGGGATCCGTTTCGGAAAGCCAAGGAGCTACTATGGTCGAAGACGATTTTCAACTTATATGTTTTGATTTTGTTTCCGAGCCGTCAACCCCCGGCGCCTTTATGATGAAGGAGGCCAAAGATTTAAGCGATCCAAATATTTTTACTAAGGCCGATAGAATCAACAGGCTCTTAAACGAGGTTTTAAATGAAGAAAAATGAACTAAAGAGTTTGCTTAAGCCACTTATCAAAGAGTGTATAAACGAGGTCTTGTTGGAAGAGGGTGTTCTATCCAATGTTGTCTCCGAAGTTGTTGCCGGCATGCAAGGAAATGTAGTTACTGAGGTTTCAAGACCACAACCGGTACCTACACCGCAACCCGCGACGAACACAAGGAAACTTAGAGAACAAAAAGATAAGCTGCTGGCTGCTCTTGGAGCGGACGCTTACAACGGTGTTGATTTATTTGAGGATACAACACCTATGGCCGCAGCGCAATCATCTCAGGCTTCTGCGGCCTCTGTCGATCTGGGGAACCCCGGTGATTCCGGCGTGGACATTAGTTCGCTGGTTGGTAATGCGTCACAAATTTGGCAGTCAATTAAATAAGGAATAAGATGAAAAATAGAAAGGGCGCCCACGTACTTGTTACTTCTAGAGAATGTCGTGGAAATCATGAAAGAATGATTAGAAGATTTATTAAGAAGTGCAAAAAAGAAAGAATTGTAGAGAAGTATAGAGATCGCAGTAGATACAAAAAACCATCAGTTGCTAAAAAAGAAAAACATATCCGTGCGCTCCGAGATCGAACCCGTAGAGAATTAAAAAGAAAGAGGGCGCAAGAAAAGCGCCAAAGAAAAAAATAATGACTATTTATAATGAATACTTTAGAATTTGGAGATTTTAGAAATGGCTAATCATAACCCTGCAGGCTTCCCGGTACAAGTCGGCATTAATAACGTAGGCTCCTATCAAGTTAGTGGCCGTCCCTTTGCGACCGGCAGTGTTGAGGCAAACATCGCAATGCAAGTTAGTTTTCCATATGTGACAAGATGGTTTCAGGTTATTAACAAAGCCGGCTCACCACTCAAGGTGGCGTTTTCGCACGAAGGATTAGACGTGGGCGGCTCAGGCAGCGAAGCGTTTAATTTTACAGTTGATGCTAGCGGCTCGAACGGATATGGCAAATCAGAACGCTTTGAGATGAAGGTTTCTAGTATCTGGTGCATTAGATCTGGCGCCACTCATGGTCGCAATCCATTTGATGTAGTAGCCGGCCTTACCTCGATTGACGCAAGAAGAACAGACAAGAACTTTACCGGTTCATATACGGGAGTTTAATAACTCATGGGTTCTGGATGGGCATATGTAGATTGTAGTGACTCAGGGGGAGGCCAAGCAGCCGGCCCGACTGGTTCTGTTCAATTTTTAACTGGCGCCAATGCCACCAGCGGATCCGCGAAGCTGTTGTTTCACACCTCCGCCGGCGGCCACATAGATACGCTCGTCCTGACCGGCACCCTTATTGTTCAGGGGAATATCAGTGCCAGTAGCTACACAGTCAAAAGTATTCATGAGATCGACGGTACCGGCTCGACTTTCTTTGGTGATAGTAACGATGATCACCATGTCCGGACCGGTAGTTTCTACGTTACTCAAACTGGCACCACTCCTTTTTTTACTGCCAATGCTGCTAATGTAAAAATAAGGCACTCATCTTCCTTGGTGGTTGAAAGTGGTTCTGTAGTTGTTCACTATAGTGCTAGTACTGCGACAACCCTCACTATTGGGAATGATCGATATATTGTTGGAATAAGAGCCGCCGGCGCAATTGCAGTAACGATGCCGGCAGCATCAGCATATGGCAACGGTGGTCTCCTTGTTATCAAAGATGAACTACCGCCACCGAGAACAGGCGCCATCACTCTTAATAGGGCCGGTAGTGACACCATCGATCATGACACAACGTATGAGCTTTCCGGAACATCCCCGGCAATCAACCTTTACTCTAACGGTTCTAAATGGTTTGTCTATTAATATTTGTGTCCTCTAATTAAACATGGGAGACAATAGTGAATGGCCCACAACAAACTAACTGGAACCGTAATTGCGCCAACCTATTTTGGCCCGGGCATATCAGAGGGAACCAATATTCTCTCCGGCAACCTCAGTACGTCTGACGCGGCAGATGTTATAAACGTTCCCCGTGTATCTAACGCCACAGATAACTCTATTATAACCAATGTCGGCGGAGATGCCAATAGCTTAACATGTGAATCAAACTTAAAGTTTAACGGCAGCACTAATACACTAAGTGTCACCGGACATGTTACAGCCAGTATTAGCATGTCTGCGTCTTTCTTTTACGGAGACGGCAGCTTCTTAACGGGAATAACCGCTAGCGGCGGATCCGGTGCTGGAATATTCACGGAACTGTCTGTCAATACGGCAGCCACCACAAGCAGCATTCAGGTCGGCGCCGCTTCTGCTCCATCGCACACTTTGTCGGTTGCCGGCACTTCTTTTTTGAGCGGCGCCGTGGTTCATAAACGTCACGCAACGACCGCAAACTATATAATTACTGTATCCGATTATTACGTTGGGGTAGACACAACCTCTAACGTGGTTTTATTGAATTTACCAACAGCATCTGCAGCAGCAGAGGGTCAGACTTTCATTATTAAAGACGAGGGCGGCAATGCAACCAATAACAATATTACGATTTCATCAAGCGGAAATGCAGATCGAATTGATGGTCAAAAATTTATAGTTTTAGAGTCACCCCGCGCATCTGTCCAGCTTTATTGTGACGGGGCGACAAAATACTACATCTGCTGATTGTGTACAACGTTTAGACGCACTATTTACAGATGAGCGAGTATGTCAATTTAAGTGATTTAAATCAAATTTGGATTGGTGTATCTTGTTCATTCCATAAAAAAACTATAATAATGGAGGGTTTTATAATATGGCTTACAAATTTCAATTAGATGACGCGATTATGAGTGGTACTTTGGTTCAAGAAGGTGCTACTGAGGTTGTCGGCAATCTTACTGCGACGTCAGTTATTTCTGGCTCGTCGCTTACTCTTGGGAGTGCTGCATTCTCAGTTAGTGCTGCTGGCGCAATTGCTGGTGCAACAAGCATCGACGGTTCTGGCGACCTTACAATGGGTACAATCACTATGTCTGGCTTCACGGTTGACGCTGATGGCGACACCGTTGGTAAGACACTTTCAGCTTCTGCTGGAGTTAGTGCTGGCGCCGCTTCGACGTTTGCTGGTGGTCTTGTCTTACAATCAAGTGGTATTACTACTGCTGGTGCGATTGCTGGTGCTACTAGCATCGACGGTTCTGGAGATCTTACGATGGG
>Ga0098040_1000775_pt1 | contig 14425 bp, 11 predicted proteins | sample 7_EtaG_FD_75065 | JGI IMG/M metagenome (GOLD analysis project Ga0098040, IMG submission 75065) | Marine viral communities from the Subarctic Pacific Ocean - 7_ETSP_OMZ_AT15161 metaG | ecosystem: Environmental > Aquatic > Marine > Oceanic | place: Pacific Ocean | collected 2015-01-08
CAATTCCAGCAGCACCTAGGGGTTTTCCCTTAATGTAAGCATTGATAAAGGATAATATATAATGGCACGAAAAAGTTCATTCTTACAGGGGTTTGAGGTCGGGGCCGACCTTTATAACAAGGGGTTCAGTCAGGCAATGAGTCTTGCTCAGATGAAGAAGCAGGAGGATGAGAAGAAGTATCAGAGGGGAAGGGATACTAAAGCTGATGAGCTTGCTGCTACTGCTGCGGCTCAAAGAAAAAAGCGCCTTGAAATGGAGATTGAAGAGGTCAAGGCAGCTAGGGATGAGAGGCAGAGAAAGCAGGACAACCGGAAGTTAGCCAATAGTAGACTCGATGCCTTTAGGAGTTTCGTTAAAGACGTAAATATGGACTTCAGCAAGCCTGAAGATGTCAGAAATATGTACGAAGTCTTGAGAACTTTCCGCCCTGAAATTGATCGAGATCCTGAAGCGAAACAGGCGCTCAGTGGTTGGCTTGAGGGTATAGAGATGACTGAAGGTGCGAAGCTAATTAAGTGGTCGGAGGAAGAGAAAAAGGCAACGCTGCAATATAATGTAACTCAAAGATTAACAAAACAAGCAGCAGATAGCAAATTAGTTACTGGTTTTAACAACGAGTGGGGCACTCATTATACGACTAACGATATAGCCGAAGTAAATAAATGGAGGCGGCAAATTAAAACTTCTGAGGATTTGGCGTTAAAAACTGGAACCATAGATACTTCATCATTCGGAGACTTTGAGGGGTTTGATAAACTTTCATCACATCTGGATGGTATTGCGGCAACTCAGCAAACTGTTAGAACGCAAAAGGTGGAAGATGCTGCGAGGGTAGCCGCACTCGCGGAGAAGCAGAAAGAGGATTGGGAAAGAACGAAACAGGGTCTGGAACGACAGAACGTGTTCACAAAATTCTTTGAAGATAAAGGTATAGCAGGGATGACCTACAATGATCCGAACTCCATGAGGGAGTATCGGAACATGGTTCAAAGAGACGCCTTAACGGAGGATATTGAATGGGATAAAGTTCCTGAATCTGTCGTAACTATGCTGGCTACTCTCCCGCAGTTACCTAATGGTGGATATAGTGCTGAAACAGTTGCTAAATTTAAAGCACAGGTAGCAAAATTTGAAGGCGGGGAAATACGAAGGCGTATTCCTAAAACTGAAGAAGCCGGCAAGGGGGTTCTATACTCTGAGAGTATGCTTTTCCATGGTAAAATAATGAAGCAGATTGAAGCGCAAGGCATGCCTGGTACTGCTGGTTTCTGGGATTCTTATATCATGGACGGCACATTAGGTAAGCTAGGAAATTATGCTCTGGATGCCAGGGCACAACAGTACAAGAATGCTGCCGATAACTTCATAGCAGGTGTTCTGCGAAAAGAATCCGGGGCAGCTATTACCGAGCAGGAACGCAAAGACTATTGGCCTCAATACATTCCAGTGCCAGGTGATAAGCCTGAACTTATAGCGCAGAAAAAGGCCGCCAGAGAAAACTTCATGCAAGCGACCCGCGCAGTCACAGGAATGACTTGGGATGATACTGCTGACACAAGGGTCGATCCCCCGCCAGTTCCGTTTGCTACCAAGCAGGATGTAAAGAATGCAATCAGCCAGGGGTTGCTGAAAAAAAATGACTCTTATGCGTATTATGATTCTGACGGCAACACTAAGGTTGGAAAGGTGGTTACGGGTGCAACTGAATCTAAGCGCCTTCCAGACTCACCCAGTGGCTCAGTATCAGATGTGCAGGTTGATCCAAGCTGGCCATCAGAACCAGTCCCTCCGAGTGGGGTTGATGGATTCGGTAACACACCAATGAAAATTCCCCCCAGTATGGGTATGGAGTACCCACAACCAGCACCTGAGGCAGGAGAAGAAATTGAGTCGCCAGCGTCAGGAGTAGGAAAAGAGCTTTTACCAGAACTAGAAGAGGCTCCTACCCCGGAGGACAATCAGTTTGAAGAGGATGCAAGAGAAGCCACTCGCTGGGCACCGCATGCCAGCAGTGAAGCAGTGATGGATGAGTCGCAGGACAAGCCAGCAATCCCTCCATTACCGCGAGGCAACCATGATGAGTGGCGAGCGCAACTAAGAACAATGGCAGAGAAAAGGGGAGGCACGACAAATGCCGCCAAAATGTCCAGACCATTTGTTGGCTTAAATATAACCGGCGGATCAATCAAGGGAGTCATCACCGCCCAAGATGAGCCCGGCGTATGGATTGGTAAACCTAGCCGAGAACAAAGGTTCCTGCCTTGGTCAGAGGTAATTAAGTTAATTGACCAGAATCAGATCCAGCCAGGCAACTCCGCACCTGAAGAGCATGAGGGTCCAGATGCAGTCGATGAGGTTATTAAAAGTCTCGGCAGCAAAAAGGATGCTCTTATGAAAGTCTTAGGGGATGAGAAACTTCGCAAGAAGGCTTTAGAGGAACTTCGTAAACGCTTAAAGAAATAATGGCTGATAAGTTAATACTTCAGGACGAGGATAAGAAAAAGAAAAAGCCGGGACTCGTCATGCAGGATGACCCTGTAAGACTGCCCGCGCCGAAACCTATCACAGAAACCCCGTCAATTGGGCAGACTGTTCCGAATACAGGACTCCAGTTACAGGATGATCCCTCAAGAACTATCTCTTTCAAGAGCAAACCTGTAGAAGAACAGAGATCGAATATAGTCGATATGACTGAAGGTTCTCTTCAGAAGTTTTATGAAAAAGGGGAGTACCCATCTATACCCCAAGACCAGTTGGATAAGTATCTTGATGCAAAGTACGGGGACGTATGGAGTGAGGATTTCCTTAGTAAAGCTAAGAGGGGTGTAGGTAGCGCATTTGAGATGATTGGAGAGGATCTTTTTGTAAATCTTTTCTATGAAGGCCCAAAGCAAAGCGCCCGAATGGGTCTTACTAATATTGCTGATCAATTCATGGAGAGGGATGCGGCAAGCGCAACCCTAAAGAGAGAGTTCCTTTCATTTACTGAACCTGCTACAAGGCTGTCAATCCGCCAGCAAAGAACGGGAGGGGCCAGTAAACTGGTAAATGATCTAAAGCAGATTCAAATAGAGGAAAGGAGAGCGATTCATAATGCAACTAAATTCTTCTTCCTAGACCCCCGTGCTGGGTACAAGGAATCTGATAGGGAAAGGCGACCCACTTTCTTGAAGAACACAAAAGCGAGGGAGGATAAATTCAAGAAGGTTATTGAGTCCATAAAGGCGGAAAGTGTTCGCAGGGCAAAATTAATTTTACCAACAGAGAAGGCTGAAGGATTAAAGGTAAAAAGCGTTAGCGAGATGTTTGATCGCAGCGTTGAGCCTGGGTTTGGTATATGGAAGGCTTTTGATCCCAACCTGTCATCTATATTGAAGGATACGGCTAAGATAGCACACCCGTTTAGCTCAGTTCCGACTGCTGCTGAAGCAGTCACTAGGGGTGCTGCTGACATAGGCATGATTGGTCACTTTATCGCAAACAATATGTTTGATATGACTGCCCACCATCAGCGCACTGTCAATAAGCACCTTAACATGCGGCTGAAGGAATACTGGGGCAAGCGAGGTTCAGAATATAAACCTGCCGGTGCCGGCTTTTACCCTGATGCACCTAAGCCAAACATGAAGGGAATATCAGGGGAGCAGGCCGAGCAATGGTTGGGGGAAGTAGGGAAAGCCCACGATGAACTTAAAAAGATAAGGCGTGATGAATGGGCAATGATGCAAGTCCTGATCACTGACCGGGAAAAGGCTAGGCTAGGACTTGACCCTATGGTTTCCCAGTACCTTAAAAACTGGGATAAAGAATTACCAGGAAACCAGGAGGCGTGGGCAAAATGGTTCAAGAAAACCATTAACTCGAAATATGCAGAAGCGGGGAGTTATGGGCTTGATCCAGTAACAATAGCAACTGGCGGGATTGGTGCGTTCAGCAAAGCCCCACTGGTAGCTTCTGGTAGGGGGATAATCAGAACCCTCGGATCGGGTGGGGTTACGCTGACGGGCGAATTACTTGAAGAGGGTGGTAAAAAGTTAGGTGCCGCAGTTAGTAAGGTTGATAGTGTTGCCGGGGAAGGTGCTGCCGGTGCAGCAGCAGGTGCTGTTGTTGGGTTAACTACCGACCTGCCTCTTGTTCCAAGCATTGTAGGTGGTGCTACTGCTAGTGGTGTTGTTCAGCCTATTCAGAAAGGGTCGGCATTAGCCAAGTGGGTTGAGGCGTCTGGACTAACCTTGCGGGCGGCAGGGGAGATATTGGCCCGCGAACCTGGGATGGAAGGCTTTATGCGCAGGCTCTCAGTGAGCAGCACTGCTCCTGAAAGAGTAGCGACTGTCGCATCTAAGCTGGAATGGCTGGATAACGCTATTACTTTTGGTGCCGATATAACTAAAGCCAGCGGAACAGGTGTTGTGATAGGAGGCGGGTTAGGTGCCGCAACAGGAGAGGGTACAGAATTTACTTTTGCCGGTGCAGCAACGGGCGGGACACTTGGCGCAGCAACGGTAATCCCAGTAAGGATAGTTACCCCTGCATCCAAGGTTAAACAATTAGCAGATGTGGATGCATGGGTTCAAAGGCAGCCAGAGGGTGTAAGAAAGTTCCTGAAGGCAAGACCGATAGAGGACCAGATAACTGCATCTGAGTTGGATTTATTCGTAAAAGGATTTGGGGCATACGAAGGCAAGGGGGATGTTGTTGTTGAGTACATTCACAGCAAGGAAGGGATTGAAGGTGCCTGGGTAGACACAGAGGGTAAGATAATTATTAATTTAGGGTATGAGGGTCCGAGGACTCTATCCCATGAGATAGGGCATGCCGCCAGATCACTCGCAATGGCGGAACCTGAAGGTAGCCCCATGCGGGACAAGTATGAACAGTTAAGGTCTAAACTTTTTGAAAGGGCAGCAGGAGGCACAACCTTAAAGGGTTGGTATAGCATTGAGGATGAAATTGAATTTGCGAAACAATACCATGAGCGACTCAAGAAAAGTGTCTCTGAGGAAAAGTTAAGGGATTGGGAGGTTAAGAACGGATTCGACTTCAAAACTTCCGAGCTTACGAAAGAAGGTTACCTTGCTAACGACAAAGGCAGGATGACAATCCAAGGAGAGATTGAGGCCGAGTCCTTCGCTAACTTTATTCAGGGTAATAAGCCCGGTGCTACCTTTAAGGCTAGGACAGCAAAGCAACGCATGCTCAACCACATTATGCTGTCAGAACATTCAAGAACACTTGGGGCGATGCGCTGGATGCTTGAGGATGTATTCAGAGTTAAATTCAATGGTGACGGTTCGGTTAGTAAAATGTTCCAGAAAAATGGAAAAGGCATCACTAACAGTAAGGTTGTTAATGCTGCTATCGGTCAATTTATTGCCGCAAGAAAAGCTGTTAGGGAGCAGATAGTCCCAGACTCTGGCAGTATGTCTCCAGGGCAGAAATTTAATATGGAGGAGGTTAGGTCTGAACCTTCGTTGGTTGAATACTTTGGTGCCCATGACGCTTTCGCCAAGGACAGGAATGGGAACATCTTATTCGTTGACGATAAGCCGGTTATGCTGCCGGAACGTGAGATCGGAAAACTTCAGCGGAATCGCATGAAGCAGATGGTTGCTGCACTGGAAAGTGTTGATGAGATCGGTGGGCTTAAAATGGAGAAAACCTCCAAAGGTAAAAAGAGGTGGTCAGGTAAAAACTTTAGCGAGGACCAGGTGAATGCCTTACTGGCATTACCAGATGATGTGTTCTCCCCAAGGCTAAAGGATAACCTCAAGTTCATTTACGATAAAATTAACGAAGGTGCATCCATTCACTACGACTATAATTCTGCCCTTTCCCTTGGAAAATACAGCAGTGAGATTTCAGCAGCATGGAGGCATGATATGCCTTACGCAGTAGAGATAACTCAAGCCGGTAATTTCCTGGTTAAAGGAATTAATGTAGACCGGATTAACTCAAAGATTAGCAAGTGGAAGTCTGACAAGAAGGGTAGATTTTTGGATTTATGGGAGGGCAACCATAGTGAGTTTTATGCAGACCTCATGCAGTACATGAGCAACCACAGGAAAGGTGACCCAGGGAAAACAGGACTGCACCCGGATGGTGCCATGGCTAAGAGAAGGGCGGATCGCATAAATGAACTATTTGGGGTTTACGGTTCTGAACTGAAAAGGTCAGAGACTGTTGGGCGCTTATCAAAGCGTGGTGCTTCTTCTTCCAGAAGGTTCGACAGAATTAACCAACTCAGAACTGGTGGAGGTGAGTGGTCTGCTGACTACGGATACCTGAAGAAGGCGTACATGCCCGCCGCACCTGAGAAGGGTGGTGCGAAGTTCATGCCGGCGGGGAGGAAGGTTACCGAAAAGCAGTTAAGGAGCGGCAGGCAGTCCGGTGCGGTCTTGAATAGGGCAATAGTTCCGCAGGATTACGTTCCGAAATACCTGAAGGAAGGTGATCGAGTCCTGGATGCCGGGGCGGGACAGCATGCTAAATTTGCTGAAGAGTTCAGGGAGCAGGGATATAAAGTTGATGCATTTGATCTTCCTGAAAACATGGTTAAAGGATTGCACCAAAAGGATTGGGCTAAAAGGAAGCATAACATTGGTTACTCTAGTCGAGTTCTAAACGTGATGGACTCACGGAAGGACATGAGCGACTTTATTGGTAGGGTTGCCGGTTCACTTACTAAGGACGGGAAGTATATTGTCAATATACCTGACTCGCCCAGGTATGGAGCATTCAAGAGATATGAAGGAAAACCGAAAAGTGCTGGCGACAGGATGGTGAAGAGGGTTCTTCTGGAGCATTTTAATAATGTTGAGGAAATAGGCACTGGCGGGCATAGGGCATCTTCAGTGCTGCTGGCAAGCAACCCTAAAACGAGTTCAGTCAAGTTCATGCCGGCGGCAGGAGATGCCAAGGTCGCCAGAGTAACCGGCAAAGATACAGCAGTTCTGGATAAGGATTTTTCGGCACAGTTCATGCCTAGTCCGGTTGCGCCCAATGCAGTCTTAAAAGACTTCCACAAAAAGAAAGTTCAAATACTTACCACTGATCTTACTGTCGCAGCAGATAAGGCAGTTGACGGGGTAGTTATTAAGTTCGCTGGCGGCCCCGGCCACCTTGGGTGGCATGACGGGTGGGGGTACACCAACGAAGGGTCAGCAAAGGCTTTTGGGACTAGATGGGAGCGTGAAGGTAGACCGTTAATCGGCATTACCTCCATGACACCAAACAACCACCTCAACCAACCATTGAGTAGGGAGTATTACACGGCAAAGTGGCGCGAGGTGATTGAGAATGGTTTGATTTCAGAGAGGAAAGTTAACAAGCATGTGCGTGAGGTAATAGACCGTCTCGTTAAGAGCGAGGCATCTGGGGCCGGGGCACTTCCTGATAAAATCAAAGCGCAATTAGCAAAGGTAAAAACCTTCAAGCAATTCTCTAAAATATTCCACGACGAGAAAGTTATCCCGTGGACTCACGCCTCAAAGATTTACAAAAAACTAGCACAGAAAACGCTACCGATCTCGTTCGACGAGCGGGTCAGCCTCGGCACAGACCTTGACTCCATTGCACACGCAACAAGGCAACCAGAATACCATGAAGCTCCAACAGGGAGTTTGCTTGCGATAGCAGAATATGATGGCACCGCCCCAACATTCAGGCCGGACCTCAATAAAGCGTACCCATGGTTTGTCCCATTGAAGGAAAAGGCATTCCTGAAGCAGTTCCACGATGTCAGGAAACTTTCAACTGACAAGGATCTACTTACCCCAAAAGGCAAGGTTAACCCCGGCACAATGATGGGTAAGGGAATCATACTGGACAGACTCGCCAAGGGTGATGTTCGGTACATGCCCGCCGGCAAAGGCGGCGACATCTTCTACAGCAATTCTTCCAAGGCATTGGAGAGTCCCAAGGTGCGCAAGTCAGCAACCGGGCCGGCAATGCTTAATGACATCCTGAAGGTGGATCCTGCTGCCGGTCAGGAAATGAAGTGGATCGACCTGGACCGATGGTTGATGGATAAGAAAGGTAAGGTCACCAAGGAAGAGGTGCAGGACTTCATTAACACCAATCAGATTACCGTCGTGGAGAAGGTTCGGGGTGGTGAAGCTAGTCCTAAGATCAAGAAAGCAGAGATGCGGGTTGAGGATGCCGAGCGAAAGATGTGGGCAGCGGAGGACCGGGGCACACATGAGGACTATCGATTAGCTGAAGATGAATACACCCAGGCTGTAAGGGATCTGGACCACTTTTCAAAAGGAGAAGATACTACCTTCGATAAACCTGACCTTGTTCTACCTGGTGCCAAGAAAGGATCCTACCGTGAACTGGAGTTAATGTTGCCGAGCCCAAAGAAGGTGCCCAAGGTGACGGTGAAGGAACGTTCAGGCAACTTGGGTACGGAACCGATTTTCGGGAAGGATGAACACGGTGACACTGTACTGCGCGAGGAGACTAAACGCTTCGGGGTTGATGTTGAGGGGGGAGGTGCTGGCAATAACATCAGGGATCTTATTACAAAACGATACGCAACCAGGGCAGAGGCAGAGGTGGCGGCAGCAAGGGTCAGGAAGCTAGACCTCAAGAAAATCCCCACCAAGGAGCCATTCACTGAATCCCACTTTGAAGGTGATGAGAATGTTTTTGCCCATGTAAGGTTCAACGAACGCACTGACGCTGATGGAAAGCGTATGCTGTTCATTGAAGAGGTGCAGAGTGATTGGGCCGCCAAAGGTCGTGATCTGGGATTTGATGAGCCTTACATTAATGGTGACATTGTAGGTGGACCAACCGAGTCCGTGCCTGCTGCCCCATTCGTTTCCCGCAAGAAAGGTGGTAAGTTTGTTGAGGACGACAAGTGGCGGGCGTTAGCTGTTAAAAGAATGATCCGGTGGGCTTCTGATGAAGGGTTTGACCGGGTAGGTTGGATTAACGGTAGGGACACTGCTGACAGGTACAACCTGAGTAAGTTTATTGACCGTATCGAGTACCAGAGATTAGCCGGGGATGATATGACGATGATCACTGCCTGGGATAAAGCCGGCAATAAGATCATCAATGATCGCAGATTTGGTAACAGAGAATTGAAGGGTGCAGTTACTAAAGGAATAGCTGAAAAGATTATCGCTGATAAATCCGGGCAAGGTGAATTTACCGGAATGGATTTGGTTGTGGGTGGTGAAGGGCATAAACAATTTTACGATGTGGATCTGCCTAACTACACCAGCAAATATGTTAAGAAGTGGGGCGGCAAAGTTGGTGAGGTTGAGTTTAGCCTAAGAACACCGCGACCATACTCATTCAAAGACCTGTTAGCCGGTGATCCCTTTTGGACCAAAAAAGCCCACTACGTTGATATCACGCCACAAATGAAAGCTGATGTGCAGCAAGGTCAGGCAATGTTTATGCCGGCGGGGGAGAAGGTGGTGAAAGGTATTGAAACCCTACTGGATAAGTATGACGAAGGTGGACGCGGGATTGATACCGTGGAAGATGTTTCAGTTAAGTTGAGGGATATTATTGCCGAGGAAAACATTTATGAATTGGATGATGCCATCTCTGCCTTGAACAGAGCAATTGATGAGGATTGGGATTCAGCCGGCAGAGGGGGAGAAAAAGCAGCGGGTGAGCGGAAGTTCCTTGATGTGCTTGAGGCTTTTGTAGCGAAAAACAAAAAGCCAAAGAAGCCGACGAAAGGTGGCAAGGCAGAGAAGACAAAGGACTTGCGGGAAGAGTTAATTCGTAAAGGCGAGGCCGCCAAACAACTCAGGCTTGAGAGAGATTTGAAAAAACTAAAACGCAAATAAAATGAAAGGGTGGTTTCATGTTAACGCGATTTATATTCGGCAGCGACCTGCATGGCGACCAGCAGGATAAGGCCGCCGTTAAGGCGCTCCTGAAGGCGACAGAATCATTCAAGCCACACCTTCGCATCTTCGGTGGAGATTTGATAGACGCCCGGCCTCTGAGGAAAGGCGCGGGACCGGAGGAGCGGGCTGAGTCTATGTGTGATGATTGGCGGAAAGGGTTGGAGTTCATTAGCCTCTGGAAACCTACCCACATGCTCATGGGCAACCACGATCAGAGATTGTGGGATCTTGCCGAGGCAGATAAAGGGATAGAAACTGATTACGCCTGGAAAGGTATCCAGGAACTGGAGGCTAGGTTGGAGAAGCATAAAACAAAATGGCTACCCTACCACAAGCGCAGTGTGTTTCGCTTCGGCCATATGAAGTGCCTGCATGGATATTATCACGGGATGGCGGCATGCCGGCAACATGCATTAACCTACGGCGCTTGCCTATTCGGCCACACTCACACCATTGATGAGTACAGTGTGCCGGGGCTTGAGAGAAGGGTTGCCAGGGGCGCGGGGTGCTTATGTAAGCTGGATATGCCTTACAACAGTCGCACCCCATCCACTATGCGGCATGCCCATGGGTTTGTTATGGGTGTGATCGCAAAGTCAGGCAATTATTGGACCATGCAGGCAGAGGAGATTGATGGAAAATGGGTAATACCAGAAAAGCTAAAGACGATCTAAGCTGGACCGAGCTTTTGAGCGAGGAAAGGGTTTCGGAAGGGCTGGACAATCCTGGCCCTGACTGGAAAACCACTGAGATGATTGCCGAAGAAACTGGCAAGAGCATCTCTCACGCTTCATGGCAGATCAGAATGGCAATGAGGGCAGGCAAACTTGAGATGCAGAAGTTCTTAATTGATACCGGCATTAAACCTTACCCTGTCCCACACTATAGGATCATTAAATGAGGTGGCCTAAGAAAGGATCCAGGGTGCATGTGGAGTGGCTCGATCCAGCGATTTACGCAATGGATGAGCTTTCTGCCGCCAAACCCTGCGAGTGTTGGACCGAGGGAACGATAGTGAAGAAGTCGAAGGATTATGTGGTGCTGGCTACGTCCCAATACAAGGACGGTTCGGGCGATTTTACGGTGCTGGTAAAAGGATGCTGCACCAAGATCACAACCATGATTTAGCTAACACTTTTGCTAACACTACAATGTCCACGGGTGTCCACTACTGACCACTACTAAATTAAAAAAACCCCACAAAAGTGAGGTTTGTCTACTGGTGTCCACGGAATGCAGCGAACTCATAATCCCTTGGTCGTAGGTTCGAACCCTACAGGGCCCACCAAGTTTACTTCTGTTTTTTCAGGCTCAAACTCATTCGGGCTTTTTCTAATGTTCAGTCTGCTAACACTTTTGCTAACACTACTGGTTTACCACGATATTGGCTTGAGGGTCAGCGTAATACCTGTCGGTGGTGGAATAATCCATGTGGCCGAGTAAGTGTTGCGCAGCGTGGATGCCGCCCAGTTTGGCAACCTGAGATCCGTACCATTTACGGAGTTCATGGGTGCGCTTATTGGAGTGAGTCCAGCCCAGATCAGCAAGCCACTTATTAAGGCGTCTGAAGACGCTCTCAGTGCGCTCTGTCTTATTGCCCTCAAGAATATACTCATCAGAGTTCCGGTCGCTTAGAAATGAAACCAGAAGCGAATAGCATTGTGGGTTGATAGGGATTTCACGCCCATACGAGTTCTTGGTGTCGTAGTCGCCACTTGGCTGGACATGGACTAGGTGATCCTCAAGCCAACTCACCTTGGCATTGGCTATTTCGGATTTCCGTAAGCCGGCCTGCATGGCCAGAGTGAATGCGATGAATGCGTTCGGGTCAGAGTCCTTCAAGGACTCGGATGCCTTAAAGGTTCTGGCTGCCAAAGATTGATCCTTGGGTGCCTTGTATCTCACACTGGGGCCATTATCAACTGCACGGGCAATGAAGTCCTTAACGTCGATCTGCATGCCGGCATCCAGATATCTTTGGAGCATCTTTTTGGTGAACACTGATTTTGCTTTCCTTACCGTGCCGAAAACCGTGCGCTTTGCCGAGTGAAGTTGCACAACACCCTTGGCTCGCTTGTGCCGCAACTTCTCCCAATCAGAGATAAGTTTGCCCGCTAGGATTACGGGCAAATCCTCATCATACTTCCCTTTGGCTTCAGTGATAATGAGCTTCAGGCAGTTGATATTCTCAGTAGACGTTGCAGGTCTACAGATTGACTCTTCCTCGTAATACTCAAAGAGTTCCTTGAAGGTAGGTATGGTGCCGCCCTTTTTGTTTATCAGAAGATCCACCGCGGCAAGGTTGTCTGCGCGGAGTGCATCATAGAATACCTTGGCCCGCTTCTCAGCGAGTTTTCTGTTGGGAGTTTTGGTTGAGTACCATCGGCGCTTGCCCGCAATGGATTCAACCGCAGTCCAGTTTTCGTTTCGTTTGATTAGGGTCATTTTAATTTTTCTCCTTTTTCTTTTCGTCCTGTTCAGTTTTCCAGGTATTCGCTCGCTTAATCCATTCAATTGCGGCGAGTGCATCTTTGCAATCATGCCCAATTAAGTTTGAGGGATCGATATTATCGGCAATCTCAACTTCGGCGTAACCCCAAAGAGCCACAAGGTTATTGATCGCCTTCCTTGTTAGTGCTGGTCTTTTCATTTCGTTGCCTCCTTTTTAGTAATGATTCCAAGCCTTATACACACTTTGTCCTGTTCCTTTTGAGCCTCATTCTTCCAGACCGTTTTTTGCGACAGAGCATAACCGCCGCCTTGAGCCTTAATGACAGCAAAAAGTAACTCACTGCTTGGCCGTGGTGTCTCAATCCTTGATACGTCCATAGCGCGTTCCTCATCATCCCAAGGATAAGATTGAGCGAATTCAATCGCCTCCTTTTTGGTTTTGAAAATCTCTTGGCTACTCTCGCCAAACTCCTCCCAGTTAACAGAATAGATAATCATTTCGTTCCTTACTTAATGGTTTTACCTACACTCGGCAGGCTACGGAGGTATGCCTTGAGGAAATTATCCATGGCAGCCTCGCACTTTGGTTCCATCTCATCCATTGAGACACGGTTGAATTTATTAAAGGGGCGAATCACTGACGCCTTGTGCAGAATCTTCTTACGAAGGTTTTGTTTATTGAATATGCTCATAATTTATCTTGTTTAATGCTTCGATTGCCTGATCACGTTTGCCGTAGTCCTCAAAGTGCCCAGCAAGTTCCAGATAAAACTTGAGTGCCTCTGCGATGATTGCCTTGGTTTGTTCGTCACTCATCAGTCTGCGCGATTGTAGAATTTAGGTTTGCCATCCCACTTACTGGCACTGTTGCCATGGTTGGTGATTCGCACCCAACCATCTGGGCGAACGGTGCAACGCTTCTGTAAAGGAAACGAAGTGTGACGATCAGTTTCAAAGTCACCCTTGAGAGGGGTGCTTTCGCCTACGGGCCATCCACCCTCGTCCTTCTGCTTGAGCAGACGGATGGTGATGGTTTTTGAGGTTGCCCCAACCACCTGATAAAAGGTGTTGAGTGTCATTGACCAACCCCACCCACAGTGGAGTATGTCGCCTACCTCGTAGGCATGTGTTGCAGTTTTAGTTTTCATATAATTAAAGTGTTAAAGGTTGGGAGCATAGACCTTCTGGTCGTCTCGCATGGCAGTCCTTACGGATCGTTTCATTGCCCCACCGCGGGCTTGCTGCCATGTAGCACTTTGCTCTTACTCCCAACCTAAAATTCATTATGCCCCTAGTTCGACAATTCGATCTGCGCGGAAAAGCCTCCAAGCGTTTTCGCGTTCCACTACCTTGGCGTAAAAGCCAGTGAGGCGTGAGTCGCCTTCCTTGGTGTAGGGTTCAATGTCGGTGAGGGTGTAGGTGAATATATCACCTTCTTTGTTGGTCGCACCTTCAGTGCGTTGTGGTTTGTATTTTAATTTCATTTTGCAGTTTCAGTTAAGAGGCTCACCCCCTCAACTGTTTATACAGTTTATCATCGTATATACAGTATGCAACAACAAAATCACTTGGTTGATAACTTATTTCAGTGGGACCGCAGATGTCCTACCAAGGGGGTAGGTTGAGGGATGAGCCTTGGGTTACCTTATTTTGTGAATACACGAACCGATATTGCGGTGTATAATGTGTGGATATTTGTGTCATGGATTTTCAGTAAATACATGCAAAATACACAAACCCAACGCATTAGTCTTAATTAGTAAACCAATAATGCTTGATTTTAACGAATTAGAACAGATGGCCAGTATTGATTTACTGGAGTTTCGGCAGGAAATTGCCGAGGAATTGAGTGAACTTGATGCCTATATCAAGGAAAGGGCAGAATCCGTTACTTTCTCCTCTTCCGAAGGGCAACCAACTCTTTTGCCGCCTTCTCCTGATCAGCCCTAACACTAGCCACCACCTTATCAATATGAGCCTCGCAGCACTCCTCAATCACCGCAGTCATGGTCAACCCGGATGCCCTGGAGGCAACCTGCAACTCCTCGATCAAACTTTCCTTAAATCGAAAAGTTACGGTCTTCTTGGGATCAGTATC
>Ga0098040_1000776_pt1 | contig 14409 bp, 33 predicted proteins | sample 7_EtaG_FD_75065 | JGI IMG/M metagenome (GOLD analysis project Ga0098040, IMG submission 75065) | Marine viral communities from the Subarctic Pacific Ocean - 7_ETSP_OMZ_AT15161 metaG | ecosystem: Environmental > Aquatic > Marine > Oceanic | place: Pacific Ocean | collected 2015-01-08
AAAAAAGATTTATATAATTGGCTAAAAAGAAGTCCATTCAAATATAAATTTAATGGTAAGTTTGCTTATGAGCCAAATCATGATGGCACGATAGACGTTAAGTTTATAATGAGGAGTAAAAAATGAGAATTTGCAGTAAACATAAAATGAATTGGAACGATTGCTGTGGGAAGGGGGGCTAACACCCCCCCAATAGTTTTAGTAATAAAAACAAATTTTCCAAAGGAGGAACTATGGGAAAAATGAAAGAACTTTATCAGGATGCTAAAGATAATCTTGCTGAGGAGCAAGACACTTTTAATCTTGTAATTCTATTGAAGCAAAGAGGTTCATCATGGATAACAAAGAAACTTGATGAACTAGAGCAGAAAATGGAGGAACAAGATATGACTCCACATATAGAAACTGATGAGGAATACGCAAAAAGAGTTTCTGAAATAGGCAAAGAAAGGAGTAAGAATGATTAGCACTTGTACAGATTGTAAGACAGATATGGATATAGATTGTCTTAGAGGTGGGCTTGATGAGATTGATTCTACTTGGGCTTGGGGAGTTTCAATTAATCCATTCACTGATGATGATTTTTTATGCGATAGATGTATAGAAAAAAGATTTGCAAAGGAGCAGGAGTAACCCTCCTGCTCTATCGTACTAGTAATAAATAATGTTCATAAAGGAGGAATAATTATGAATATAAGAGTTGAAAGAGATTGGTCGTTTCCACAAGAAAAGTATCCTGACGAACCCAAAGGTCGTAAGGATAGGTTTACGGGTTGGCTAAAAAGCGTAGTCGCAAACTGTAAGGAAACCCAAAAGGTTACCGTTTATGACTCTGATGGTTGCACAAATACAACTGAGCCTTTGTTTAAGTTTAGAGAGGATGATGGATGGGAAACTGTAGAGTTTCAAAAACACAAAGGAAGACTACGAGCAGTAGTTATCTTTGACTTAGGTATAGCCTCAGATAATGGATGCAGTGGGGGTTGCGTAGAATACGGGGAAAACTGCTTTAAAGATGGTGTTGATTATTGGGAACAGGAACATCCGTTAAAGGAATACCCATACTGCGACTGCGAACAGTGTGTTGGTGGGCTTTTATATGTAGACAATTATGTTGACGGTAAGCATATAAAAAGACTGCGTGATAAAGAGAACGCAGACAGGAAAGCAAGTAAACAAATAAATAAGGAGGCGTAATGTCACACGACATTAATACCCGAATTTATGAAAATCTTTGGGAAGAGGTTGACTCAGACCCTGATAACAAAAATTTATCTTACAAAGAAAAGATGAAAATTGTTAATCAAAAATTTGAGGATATGCAGGGCTAACCCCCTGCATGTTTTAGTAATAAACAATTATTCATATAGGAGGAATTAATATGAGTAGAACAGAAAAACAAAACGTCATCTTACTTGAACTTAAAAGCCATGACGATTTATTTGGGTTAACGGAGAAGGAGATTTATCATCCTCATTCTGAAAACTGGAATATAGTTCAGTTGAGAGTGGACAAACCTTTAAGATGTGATATGGAATATGGAAGGCACTATACAGACGTAAAACTGTATATGTCAGATGACATTGAGCAACTAGAAAAACTTGCTGAATGGAGTAAAGTTTTGCAAAAAGGTGTCAAGAAACACATTAAAAACTTAAAAAAGGTGGAGGATTAGTCCTCCACCTAGTCTATAGTTTTAGTAATAAATAATTGTAAGTATAAGGAGGATTATGAAAACTTATAATTTAACAATCGGTCATGTATGTTATTACGATATTGAAATAACTGCATCATCAATTGAGGAAGCAAAAGCAAAAGCAATTGAATGGGACTTTGAATTCAGTTCAATGGATGACGAGAAAGTCAACAGTGCTAACGGATGTGCCGTTGTGCAAGTGATTGAAGAAGAAGGTAAACCAGACAGACTTATTATGCTACAAGAACCCAAAGGATTGGAGCAAGAATGAAAGCAACATTTATTGTTGATGAGTGGGATAGAGGTAATTTAACTATCAATGGGGTTGAGTATGATGTAAATGTTTATGCTGACAATGAGGAAAAAGTCAGAGTAATCATTACAGAGTGCGAGTTAAATAATGAAGGTAATTGGCAATACCAAGACAAATTTGTCTTTGATGAAGCATTTGATATTGGAGTAGAGATTAAACAAGAGCAGGGCTAACCCCCTGCTCTAATAGTTTTAGTAATAAATAAATTATTCATATAAGGAGGATTAATATGAATGAAGCAAAAATAATCAGTTATAGCCCTGCAAAGGTTGAGTCAACTTATGGAACAAGTTTTCAAAAGAAAATTAACATTACTTATGATGAAATTGTTTCAAAGTTAGGCAAAGAACATTCTGGGGCATCAGGTGATGACAAAATTTTGGTTGAGTGGAGTTTTGAGTTTTCAAATGGAACAGTTGCAACTTTATACAACTGGAAAAATGGAACGAACTACGACCCAAGCAACGGCTTAGATAAAGAGGAAATCACGGACTGGCATATTGGGGGTCATAACCAAGATGCAGTGCTTTTGATGAATACATTATTGATGAGTGATTTTGAAACTGAACCAACATCTACGGTTGGTGTATTCAATACTCATACAATATACCCTGAAACAACTTTACCAAGTTTTCAACTAAAGAGGGGCTATTAAGCCCCTCTCATCTATAGTTTTAGTAATAAAAATAAATTTTCCAAAGGAGGAACTAATGAAAAATAGTGGATGGATAATAATAAGAGATTTTGATAATAGTCATCAAGAATTATTACAAGATTTTACAGATGTGCTTGATGAGATGGGCATATCTGTTTCTTATAATGAAATAGATGATGGCGTAAAAATAGAAATAGAAAGGAGTAATAATGATTGAAGTAACTACTCCTTGCGATTTCGTAATGGCAAGTGGACATTTTACTACAAGCCATTTGCCACACGATTTCAGGAAATGGACATCGGAGCAAACAGACAAGTGGCTTGAAGAAAATGCTTGGGAGCCATTTGAGTATTACCCTAGTAAAGATATATGGCACAACATAGAGGGTTTAGCAAATGAACTTGCATCATCAGGAGCAAGTAAACATTTGTGCAAAAAATGTTTAAAGGAAAAAGAGGAGGCTTAAACGCCTCCTCTAATAGTTTTAGTAACAAAAATTGAGGGGCATCAAAAGGAGGCATAGATGCCAAAATTAGGATTAGACTTAAAAGAGTTAGCAGAGAAAATTACAGACCAAGCAGAAAGAAAAGTTGACATGGTTGTTGACAGTAGAAGTATGCAATTACTTCCTACTGAAGAGAATGATGCGACAACTTCTGCACCAGTCTTAATGAGTATTGATGACTCTAAAAACATGGAGATTACTCCTACTGCACACAGACAAATAGCAACAAGGTTGAAAATTCCATTCAACTACTACGAAAGAGTAATGGAAAACAACCCAGTATTGTTAGCAGAAAATGTTAACAACTGGCTAGGACAAACTGAAAACAAAAGAATGATAAGAACTTATGGCTCAGACGGTTCAACTGTTTGGGATGTCATGAGGGCTGACTTGTCTAACAAGTATCTTGCTTTTGATAATGAGGATGTCGCTGAAGCTGTGTTGCCTGTAATGTTTGATGAAAAATTAGAAGTAATATCATCTAATGTTACTGAGAAAAAACTCTACATCAAAGCTGTAACCGACAGGCTAACAGGTGAGATAGAGAAAGGTGACGTAGTTAGAGGTGGAGTAATCGTAAGTAACTCAGAAGTTGGATTTGGTTCTGTAAATGTTCAAGCATACATTGAAAGATTAGTTTGCATGAACGGAATGATTGCAGAGAAATCTTTTTCTAGGAGACATATTGGAGTCGCCCAAGACATAACAGACTTACTCAGTAGAGATACACTTAACAAGACTAGCGATGCTTTAGTTGGTCAGGTTCAAGATGTAGTTAAGAATGTATTGTCTAACGAGGGTTTCAATACTATCTTAGGAAAACTTCAAGAGACTACTGAAGTTGAAATAGCAAAGCCTATTGATGCTGTTGAAATTATACAGAAACAGTTTAGTTTCACAGACAATGAAAAAGACTCTGTTCTTAACCACTTAATAAAAGGTGGGGACACAACTAAGTGGGGTCTTACTAATGCCGTGACTAGAACATCTCAAGACTTAGAGGACTACGATAGAGCCACTGAGTTTGAGGCGTTTGGTTGGGACATTGCAAACATGAACAACAAAGTGCTAGAGCCTGCTCTAGCCTAACACACTTGACTCGCAGACAAGCCCCTCCTGTGAGTCTCGTCTTAGTAATAAACAATTATTCATATAAGGAGGATTAATATGAATGAAAATTATACATACAATGTAGATGAAACATCTCAGGATACAAGAAATTTTGAGATTGACTCTAACAAAAAACTACCACAAGATATTGTGGAAAGTGTTTACAGAGAAATATCTTTTAAAGTAAATGAAGTAAGAGATATCACAAAATATACCTTACATTTTTTAGAAGAAGAAGGCTTTGATGTAAACCATCAAGACTTTAAAGGTTTAAAAGTTACAGGAACATTTACAGGAACTTACTATGGAGATGACTCACAAATAGAGTCAGGTGGAGAGTTCTTTGTATTGGAAGAGGCATAAGCCTCTTCCTGTATATCGTCTTAGTAATAAAAAAATATTTAGTCATAGGAGGTAAAATGACTGAACAAGAATTAGAAATAGCAACTAACCCGTCAACTAAGTTAGATGAGAAAGTTGCAAAAAAGAAATCTGTGGAAGAGGCTATTCAATTGGGCTATGCTGATATTGATTTATACAGTGTGGCACAAGAAATAGTTAGAAACCAAGATAGTGATGTTTACGACATAGTTGAAACAGCACTTGATAACATGAGTGCAAGTGTTCAATTGGACTATGCTAGGGATGCAGGTGACGTTGAAGAATATGTCACACAAAAAGACTTCAAGATAGATGACGTAACAGTTACATGTTTTAACTGCGAAGGCACTATAAAAGATTTCTTTGAGGAAGAGTTGGAAGTAAGTTTGACTATTGGAGTTTCTTCTGAAGAAAAATTAAAAACAAAAATTTACGCTTGCAATGATTGTGCATCTACGCACAGTTACAGAGAGTTTGAATTAAAGTTTAAACAAAAACAACTTCCATATACATTCAACATAGTGTAATATGAAATGGATGGCTTTCTAGCCTTCCTCAACCGACCAAAATGGCGACCTCTTTTAGGGGTCGCCGTGTCTAAAAAGCAAAGGAGGAATATTTGCAACAAGTAGAGATATATAAAATGAATGACTCAGTAACATTGGTGTCACAAAATCCAGAAGCCAGAGAATTTATTGAGAAAAATGTGGAGCACAAGCATTGGGCATTCATGGACCCCTCAGATAAATTAAGTTCTCCTATTTTAATTAATCCTGATTTCTATATACCAATAATAGGTTTATTAAAAACCAACAACTTTTCTGTTGCAGTCAACGGTAAGTAATGGTATATTAAGGTAAGTTTTAGTAATAACTAATAAATAAAAGGAGGTCTTAATTGACAACTGAAACGTCAGAACCAAAAACTAATCCTTATGTGCATCAAGACGATACACCTGAGATTTTAGTATTAGATAATATGCAAGGTGAAAAAGCATATTACGAGGTCATTACTGCTAAGGTAGGACCAAAGAGTCAATACGGTGATGCTTGGGCAATAGAGGGCATTCAAGGTTTTTGGAACTCAAAGACACCACTTAATAGTGGTCAAGTAATTGAGGTTCAATTATCAAGAAAGCCTAAAGTTCAAGGGTCAGGATGGTACCAAGATATGGTATCTGTAAAAATACTTGAGGGTAATTCTGCTGATGAGTCTTCAGGCAACACTGCAAAGGTTCCTGTGCCTGTTTCTAATACAGGATACGACAGCAGGAATAAGTCCATAGAAAAACAAGTGGCTGTAAAAGGCTTTGTTGAAATGACACCTCATGTAGAGGCTTTAGTTTCTGCAGGGTTTATGAGTAAGGATACTGCTATTGACATTATCAGGTTTGCTTACGAGGGCTGTAAGGAACTCTATGGAGAAGAGGTGCCTTGGAATGAGTAAGTTACTGTTCAGTGTAAAAGAAACTGCTGAACAAATTGGCATAGGCAGAAACAGACTTTATAGTCTTATCAAAGAAAGAAAGATTAAAACTGTTAAAGTGGGACCATTCTTCAGAATAAATCAGGACTCTATTAATGAGTTCATGGAAAGACTTTCTGAAGCAGGTTCTGTTGACGACTTACCAACACTAGACTAATTTGTAGGGTATAGGTTCCTCCAAGAACACAACTAAGATACACTCTTAGTTCCTATACCCTACACCAATTTAATGTGAGGCTGAGAGAAAACAACTATACACTGATTGTTTAATTTTAGACCTTAGCCTCACAACTTAAATGTCTTAGTAATAAAAACAATACAAAGGAGAAACATGGGTAGAGTAAATTACTTTCACAGAGACGGGGAAGCCGAGAGGAGAAGGTCAGAACTAATAGCTAGTAATGACACACAAGAAAGAATTAAAGGTCTTCGCAATGCTATTAGGCATAACAAGAAACATGATGACGAGTTAAGGGATTTGATAAAAAGGTCAGAAGAACAAATTGCAGATTGGTGGCACCAAATGAAAGATTTGGAGTTACTTAGTGATTGAGAAAAAAATCATTACATTGTTAAAAGGCAACTCTGAGATATCTATTGCAGGTATCTCAGGGCAAGTCGGAGTGTCAAAGAGGTCAGTCCAAAGAAAACTCAAAGTTTTAATGGCAGATGGATTAATTGATAGAATAAGTAATAAGACAGGAAGAGGTAATATATCTGTGTATGAAATAAAGGGTGACATAAAGGGTGACAAAAGGGTGACACAAGAAGAAAAGGAATGGGTAACTAGAGTATCTAGTTTCTGTAGTAACTATAAAGTACCTATAGATACTGAATATCTTTCTAGTAAACAAGTTTCTTTGTTAGAGGAAGAGTTTAAAGATTTAAATATTGAGGCTGTAGTAGAAGAGTTCTGCTCTTATTGGTCTCAACAAAAACAACCTAAGACTTTTGTACCTTATCTACGGTTGAGGACATGGTTTAGAAAGAGTAAAGAATATGCAAAAACTGACATACGAAGAGTTGGCAAAACAACTCAAGGAAGAAGACTTAGCGATAGTAAGGGGAACAAATTTAGAGATTCCAACCTTACTGAACTCGCAAGAAGAAGCCAAAACATTCGCTAAAGAATTAATAGAAGCGTGTATACCTGATGGTCTTACACCAATTGATGCTGTTGAGGCAGGTAAACCTGCGATACCTTGGAATAGATTGCCCGGACAAGTGAGGGAGATTGTTCATTTAGAGGTTCAAAAAAGAGAACTAAAAAAAATGAGAGACTCACAAGAACAGGCAAAAGAAAATGCAGGTAAAGAATTTAGAACACCAACTAAATGTATATGTGGAGGCACTGGGTGGATAGGTGGATTATTTCCTGTAGGAGATAAGAACTTTGGTAAGGCTTTTCCTTGCCACTGTAGGCTTAACCAAGAAAGATACGATGAATACTTATGGAGTGTTGCAGGTATTTCTGAATCAACGTTCCAAAGATTTAAGAATTATGAGGTAAGGAATGACGAGTGCAAGATAGCAAAAGACTCTGCATTTACTTGGGCAAGTGGCGATAAAAGTCCTTGGTTAATGATGTTGGGAAATCCGGGGGTAGGAAAAACTCACCTTGCAAAGTCAGCAGTATCTTGGATTATCGGTAGAAAAGAAATGGTGGCTTACACTACATCTGCTGAGTTAGCATCTAAGGTTAAAGCACTTATAAATACTAATGAGAATGATGATTACGTTAGTCACTTAAAGAATGTGCCACACTTAATCATTGATGACTTAGGTAGAGAATATACAACCGATTATGTAAGAGCCTTATTCTATGAGATATTGGATTACAGATACTCTAGGAGAATGAGGACCATGATTACATCTAACTTTACGCTTGATGAACTGCAAGAAGTATTTGACCATGCAGTTGTTGATAGGTTTAAAGATGTAATGGTTAGCACTCTTGTAGTTCTTGGGGAAACTGAGAGCATGAGGCAAGAGAAGAGGGAGGAACTGCCATGGGATTAATCAATGATGACTGTATGAACATAATGCCTGACTACGCTGACGATTACTTTGACTTGGCGATTGTAGACCCACCTTATGGGATTAAAAGATTTGGGGATAGGGTAGAAACCACAAATAGGCTTGAGCCAATTAAAACTAAAATTAATGAATGGGATGTCAAACCAAGCCCTGAATATTTTAAGGAACTGTTTAGAGTTAGTAAAAATCAAATAATATGGGGAGCAAACAATTTTACTTTGCCTAATACGGAATATTTTATTGTATGGGATAAGCAACAAACAGTAGATAATTTTGCATCTGCTGAATATGCGTGGACTAATATTAAAAAACCTGCAAAAGTATTTAGACATTCAATACATAAAGTAATGGTTAGCAGAAAACAAGAAAAAGGAAAGATACACCCTACCCAAAAACCTGTTGCGTTATACAGGTGGCTATTAGAAAACTACGCAAAACCAACTGACAAGATACTTGATACACACTTAGGTAGTGGTAGCAGTGCGATTGCCTGTCATTACTTTGGCACAAAAAATTTTGTTGGTATTGAAATAGACAAAGAATACTTTGACATGGCGAGTGAAAGAATTGCAAAAGAAACTAGACAGATAAAATTATTATGATTGAACTTAAATTTAAAATAAATCAAAAAACATTTAAGAGATTTAAAAAAAATAAATGTTTAGTACCACAAGATTATCAATTAAGGGAACAAGAATGGAACTCATTAATTCAAACACATTGTGAAAAGATATTTATTGAATCAATAAAAAAACACGAACAGGAGGAATTGTGTCAGTAGATGTAACAAATAAATTAAAGTCAATAAATCAACTCAGGGGTGGTCTTTCGTGGGCTACCCAAGAGTTTAAAGAAATCTATTTTGGTGATGTAATATTAGATGACGAAAAGCGTTGGGATAATTTCTGGGAAAGAACGGAAATGCTTATACACATGGAGGAGTGGCTGAGGAGAATACATGGATATCAAGGATGTATTTGGGGTAAGAATGGGAAGTGTGCATACGAACAACCAATGACTTGTGATGAATGCGTAAAAGATGCTCAAAAAGTGTAGCAAATGTAATAGGTACAAACGTGCCTCACATAATCAAGAGTTAAGTGACTTTCATTTTAAGAAAAACATTTACGAAAAAGAGTTGTTTTATTCTTATTGCAAAGATTGCAGGGCTGACTATGACTTTGAGAGGACAGGGGAGACCAACAAGGATAAAAGAAATATGATGTTAGAAATCAAGAACCTAATAAAATGTGAGGCTATTCATGTGGTTGGGAAAATTTCCCACTATTGTAATGTTCATAGGTTTGGTATGGGATTTAGCTTTGAATTTGACCATAAGAATCCAAAAGATAAGAATGCAAAAATTGCTGATATGTTAGGTAAGACTAAATATTCAGTGCATGATATTTACAATGAACTTAAAAAATGTAATGTGTTCTGTTGTATGCACCATAACTACAGAACTTTAGTTCAAAGGGTTACTAAAAGTAAAAACCCTAATCTATGGTCGGCACAAGTATTAGATGACTTGGAACTAAGAGGAGTGTCACTTGTAATAAATAAAAGTATTAGTAACTATAACAAAAACCGAATAAAGGAGGTTTATGAAAGGTACAACTAGAAGCTACCTATCTATCTCACAGATACGGAAATACATGAATTGTGGTATGCAATACTACTACAGATATGTAGAAGGTATGAGTGAGAAGATGAGTAGTTCTGTCCTTAGAGGAAGTAGCGTTGACAATGCTGCCAACGAACATTTCCTACTAAAGGCTAAAACAAATAAAGGTCTTTCACAAAGCCAATTTGTGGATTTTGCTGTTGACTCTCACAATAAGGGACAAGACGATGAGATTTATGATTGGGAGAAGGATGACTTTAAAAAATCTGAAAGTAAAGATAGAACATCTAAACTTGCAGAAACTTATCACAAAGACTTTGGAGATAAGTTTAATGCTAGTAAGGTTCAAGTAGAACTTTCAGCAGTGGATAGTGAGGGCGAAGAGTTCAAAGGTTTTGCTGACTTAATAACAGTTGATGGCATTGTTGTTGATAACAAAGTTAAGAAACGAAATGTGACACCTGACCTAACTAGAGACATACAGCTTGTAAAATATGCTGATATGGCAAACGTAGATAAGGTGGGCATGGCTGTTGTTCAGGACATAGCAACCCCTAAAACTCATTACCACAGTGCCGACATATCACAGAATGATAAAGACAGGGTTAATAAACGCATTAGCCATGTTAAGTCTGCAATTAAGAATAGAGTATTCTTGCCTGCACCAGAAGGTAGTTGGGCTTGTACTCAGAAGTGGTGCTCATTCTGGGAGATATGCGAGTTTGGAAAATAATTCTAAACAGAATAATGATTGGAGACATGACTTGGAGTTCGGTCAGGAGTCGGAACATTGGTTTTCTCAACTTTATGGGCGTTTAGTTGAGATAAAGACTGAACGGGATATCTGGTCCAACACAAAGAAAATTGCTGTTGAACTATATGATGAACGAAGAGGTAAGAAAACAGGACTAAATGTTACTGAATCAGACTACCAAGTTCATGTCTTCGCTGATAAGCAAGGCAAGAAATACGGAGGCTTAATAATACCAGTTGAATTACTAAAGGAACTGGTGAAAGGAAAGGATATAATTCCTATGGGAGATGCAGATGATAACGGAAAAAGAAGTTTTGGTGTATTATTAGAAGTAAGGGAAGTATTTTTAGCAATGGCAGAAAATTGCAGGAGAAATAGAAATGATAGGTAAATTTAGACCACAGATATTCTTGGCTATAGTAGTTCTGGGTATACTAGCAGTAGTAGGGCTATATCAGGGCATACCTGAAGTCAGCACTGGTACTATAGGTGGCATAATAGCATTAGGTATGAAAATATTAGAAGAAGAGTAATGGAAAGACCTCTTACATTAAATCAGCAATTACTTGAAGACAATCCTGATATACAGATATTACTTGCTGATGGATTTGAAGAGGCTTTTATTGGTGTTGGATATCAATTTAATAAGACAATAGCAGTCTATGATAAAGCAAAGTGTCACAATATTCTTATACAAAGAGATGGTATGACACTAGATGAAGCTGTTGAGTTCTTAGAATTTAATTGCATTGGTGCCTATGTGGGTCCACAAACACCAGTATTTATGGACTATTCTGTTTTTAATTCTAAACCATAGACATTCTCAATTCATCAATATATTATTGTCCTCATGTTCAAACTAGACATTATTAAAACTTGGACAAAGTGTCCTAGGAGGTAAAATGAACAGAAGCGTATGGAAGAAATGGGAAAGATGGTGGGCAGATGCTATAGGAGGAGACTCAGTAGGTGCGAAAAGAAACCCTGTTACAGGGAGGTCTGGCACTGACGGTCATGTTCCTGATGTGGAATCACACAGGTTTGCACTTGAAGTTAAGGCTGGTAAAGTCGTATCAAGCAGAACACTTAAAGCCGTAGAGCAAGCAAGAAACGCAGGTATCGCTACTAGAAAGATACCTATAGTTGCTCAGACACACAAATTAAACAACAATACAGCCGTTCATCTGGTTACAATGGAGTTGGACACCTTTTTAGACTTAACTAGCGATATAAGGATAGAAGAAAGGCGTATACAGAAGAGTTTAGATTCTAGTAAAGACTTAGGAATTTAACTAGAGTTCTTTCTATTCCAAACATTATTTGTTGAGTGATAGTTATGATGTTTCTGTTTCTTGCCACACCTTAAACATTTAGTAGTGTATTCAGAACCCACAGATTTATCCGGCGTAGGAAGTATATATCTATGTTCACAAGTTGAGGTCATATAGTAAAATGGTATTGGTAAAATTTCTTTCTATCTTTGCTATTTTCTTTACAACTAGGGCATTGCTCTGTTGTTTCTTTAAATGAAGTTATTACTTCAAAAGTATCAGTTTCGCATTTATCGTTATTGCAAATATATTCGTATAGAGGCATTATTCTGTTGCAGGTTCAGTTAATAAAACCTCTAAGTTATTGTTAACCTGCCATATACTTGCCAAAGTCGAACTTTGTATTGTAAATTCTTTCGTAGCGAAATTTTGGTCGTGACCTATCGATGAATACTGTATAGTTAAAAGACCTAAATTTGCTTTTCGTATCACGCAAGTACCACCTTTAGATACTATATTAGATAAAACCAGTTTATTTATCTTTGCATTTGTGCTAGTTAAACTACCAGTATCCAACCACAACCTGTCGTATGTGCCTCCGAAAGTGGTTAATTCTTTAGCCATTCTGTTTCCTCCAGAAATTCTTAAATCTCGCTGATTTCCTATTGTTTGTGCAATAGAATGTCCATCTGAAATATTGTTTTGCACTACGACCTTGTGGGCGTTAACGTCAGAAACTGTAAGGGTTTTGCAAGTTACTCTATCTACTAATAACTCACCAATTTCAAGCCTCGCATCCTGACCTGATTTACCTTCAATTAATATTGCCTCTGCTTTACCTGATGGTAATGCTGAACCTGTGTATGCAGTACCAATAGATACGTCTGAAATACTTATCAATTCTACCGGTGTTGCCCCAAGTACTATTCTCAGGGTGTTGTCTTCTGGATTATCTTTTCTCCACGCCATTGCTTTTTCTAGTTCTTCGTCAGGATATTCTGATGGAGCAGCATATATTCCCGGTGAACCGTTAGCAAAACTTCTTTCAATTACTAATTCATTAACTGTTATCGCAGTAGTTGTACTACCTGCTGCAATCAGTAAACCTGCTGCCATTCTAGGATTAAACCCTAAAGAAATAAGGAGAGAATATGGACTCTTAACAAGCCAAAAAAACTTTTTCCATTTGTCTGATTCACTTTGTAAATAATCTACTTTTTCTATAAACCAATCTCTAACTTTAACAAGTTTTTTATAGGTTAATATAGATAATAATACAGGTGATTTAAGTATAAGAATGAGCATTCTTTTAAATGCACTCAGGATTTCATACGCAAAATTTTTGAACCCTCGTAATATAAAAAGAACTGGACTAATAAGTTTTAATAATAATTTTTTCACCACTTTTACCTCTGCATCTGTTATGAGTAAATTCTATTACACAAACAGTTGCCCGACAACTACCATTAATAATATGCAGATGATGTAAACAATAATCCAGAAATCAAATCTAAACATTTACCTTATTGCTGAATCAAGAGCATCTAGTGTCTTTTCTATGTAATTCAACTTTGTAGATGTGACATCAAGTAATCCTCTAAGTTCAATAATACCAGTTGCACCTGAATTATCCTTGACTTCTTCTACTTGGGCTTGGAGAGTCTCAATGTCTTGTTGCATTGTGGCTATGTTAGTTTGCAAAGTAACGTAAGTACCTATGATTGCTACCAATGTAGTTAATACGAATAATACTGAGCCGAATGTGATATTGTATTTAGTTTTTCCTACTTGTACTTCCATTTATTGTAATGGTATATCTTCTTTTTCAATCTGTCTTGATTGCAATTTATTGAAAACTACATTTTCTACTTTATCTTTGTTTGCAAGAAGTAAGATTGCACCAGTGGCTGCTGCTGCTATTGGAAGTTTTTGGAGAGTCTTTAGAATTTGTGCCACCAATTTACGACACCTTTAATACTGCCCAGAACTTAGTCATTAGTGCTGACTTTTCGTCTTGGCTAATCTTCCCATCTTTCTTAGCTTTAATTACTTCAGTAACTAAAGCATATACTGGAACTATGTATTTCAATGTTAATAAAACATTCTTCATTTTTTCTTACCTTTAGACTTCTGTTTTTTCTTTGGTCTACCTACTTTTTTACCGTAAGTCCCTGCTCCACTAGGCATCTTTTGTACCTTTCGTGTCTAAACTTTCCTCTAAAACATCATCATCCTTATCGTCACATTTACAATCGTTATTTTTACATTTCGATTCAAGTTCTGTAATCCTTCTTAATAGTGCTTGTTCTTTCAAAGCCCAATCTATAGCAGGATTAGCATTTACTGCTGCCTGAACATCCTCTGCTTTTATAGTTATGTCAGATGCTTCCATTTATCTCCTTATGATAATCCTAAATCAGAAACTGAATTAGAAGCTATTGCTTCCTCATACTTTCTAACTCTGTTATTTAATTCATTCTTTAACCACAATGTTACACCATTATTGTCTGGTGCACTACCATTGACTGTTAAAGCATCCTTAATTCTTGTTAACTGTGAGTCAGTTACAGTTATTGT
>Ga0098040_1000777_pt1 | contig 14406 bp, 20 predicted proteins | sample 7_EtaG_FD_75065 | JGI IMG/M metagenome (GOLD analysis project Ga0098040, IMG submission 75065) | Marine viral communities from the Subarctic Pacific Ocean - 7_ETSP_OMZ_AT15161 metaG | ecosystem: Environmental > Aquatic > Marine > Oceanic | place: Pacific Ocean | collected 2015-01-08
CTCATAATGGAAACATGGCGGAGGTATTTAAGTGAAGATATGTCATCTTTGTCTTTTAAAGATTTTGATCAACCGGAATCTGGTAAAGGTTGGAGAACTATACAAGATCCGGCTGAACAAGCAGAGGTCATGCAAAATTATATTAGTACTAATGGGAAAAATATTTCTGCCGGAAATTTAAGTCTTTTAATATGGCATATGGGACAGGCTCTAGCATATTCAGGAAATAACCAGAAAGCAGCGGACACTATGAAAAATGTAATAAAAAGGCAACAAGGACAATCTCACGAAGAAATAGTTGATTATGGTCGAGCAACTGTTGCCTTTCTAGAGGGCGATATGAAAACTTTAAATATAATTTATGATAAATATAAAGATAGGATTGAAAAGCAAGACCAAGAAGATATGAATATGAATATTATTGGTTGTATGAAAAGGTGTGCTGAGAATAATAATTTTAATTATGCCAAGGCATACCAAGCAGCCCCAAAAGGATGTGATTACTAATGAAACTCATAATGGAAAATTGGAAGAGATTTTTGAAAGAAAGTATAGAAGATCTTAAACCTATTTCTGCTGGACAGTGGAGTTCTGGTGATGCAGAAAATGAATGGCATGAAGAAATTAAAAAAGCTTTAGAAATGGGCGATGGGCGGATTCAATCCCGTTGGCCGGGTTTATCTAAGGAAATCATCGAAAAATCATATCCATTTTTATTGACACCAGAAGATTTTGGAAAAGAAGTGTCGTCAGCGGACAAGCGGTCCCTTTCCCCATCTGAAATGAAAGATATACATAATCACGGCCAAGTGTATGAAATTATTGAACTATATGAAAAAGGCACTTCTTCCGAAGAGATAAAAAATGAAATGTTTAATTTTTTCAAACAATTTAAAACTGATGCTTCTGCTGGTGGTAAAACATATCCAAAAGAACAAAGTTATATGATATGGGTTAAATATTTTGAAAAGTCTAATAATGCAGAAAAGCCCCCTATTCTTATTGAACTACCAGATGGAAGATTAGCTCATATTGGAGGTCAAACAAGACAAACCGGTGCCCTGACTAATAAAAAAATAATTCCTTATGCGGTTTTAACTGCTAAATCTACTGGAGGTGAATCATGATCAAAGTCAGAATAAGAAAGCCCCTAATTGAAGAAGATTTGTTGGTCGAGGATATTAAAAATCTTGGCCTTCCTCCAATTATTATTACCACCATTCTTGGCGAGTTTTCGGGTCAAAGTTTTGATACCAAAAAAGCACAAGATATCCTTGGCCGGATGTATAAAGAAAAATCAAAGATTTCTCAAGGTAACACTTCAACATTGGCTGATGATATACTTGAGGCAATTGAATTTACCACAACAATGGCACAAGGTGATCACGATAGATCCACACCAGAAGAATTTACTCAAGGTTTTAATAAAATTCTAAAATATAATGTTATGAGTAAAAACAATCAGGAATTTTTTAATTTTAAAGAATTTAAAGGTTTAGAAAGATCATTCAATAAGTTAATCAAAAAACATTTTGAAGGAACAGCAGAAAAAGAATTATTACGAGCAGTCGAAGATAGATTTGCTGAAAAGTGGCTTTGGATCTACGAAGTATTTTTTCAAAATCTCCAAACTGGTGCAACAATTATTAATTATCTCAAAAAGCATACTTCAAATTGGAAAGATTTAGCGAAATTGGGATATGACGAGGCTGTTGAATTTATTAAAGAGGCGAGGCTCACCCAAGAAGATGAAAAAGACATTGTTTATAAATACGATGATGGATATTATTGGATTAATCTTGGCGAAGGAGGTTGTAACCTTGAAGCATCACGAATGGGACACTGCGGCAAGGATGACAGAGGAGACATGGTTTCTCTTCGGACGAGACCGAAAGGTTCAAAGATATCCAAATCACATATAACTCTTTCTTATAATTCTCATAATAATACAATCTATCAAGTGAAGGGAAGAGAAAATAGTGCCCCTGATGAAGATTATTATGAATATATTGTTGATTTCATTGAACGATTTGAGGTCGGTTATGTGGAAGAAACTGGAGAGTATTCAAATGATGACTTTTCACATTTCATTGAACACATTGATAGATATACTGATGCTGAAGTAGATATGAGACAGAGAGAATTGGAAGAATTGATCAATCAAATCAATAATGGAAATCATAATAATGAAAATTTGCATTTTTCTGCCGAATTGGAAGATTATGGGGATGAAGTCTACGCACACTTTGATGTCTATGTCAATATGGAAGTTAAAATTGAAATTCCGGGAAAAAACTATGATATGGCCGATAAAATGGAAACAATTATGGCTGATGAAGAGTATGAAATCCTTGAAAAAATTAGAGAAATAGATTATCTTGAAGATCATGTTCCAGAAGAACATCACATATCCATGGAATATTCTACACCAGATAGCATAGACGGCCCAACACACATGAGGGTTGGAATCTCGATGAATCCCCAATTAGAAACCCATAGTGCCCATAATGCAGAGGCACTCAGTTCAATGATAGAAGAAATTGAATATCTTTTTGGACCAAGCGATATTGAAACATTTGAGGAAAGCATAGAAAATGTTATCGTGGGCTTTATGGCTGATGTAATATCAACACCGGGTTCTGAAAAATACCGTGAGATTTATGGAAAAATAGAAGAAATAGAAAACGGGTTTAACCACTTCTATGCTGAATATGATTTGGAAGATTTTAGAGAGGGTATTGAGTTTATTCTCTCAAAACCTCTTAAAGTTGAAATTCCCGCATTTCCATATCAAATGCCAAAAGGGTGGAATGATTATAGAATGAACATTAATGCGCCTCGCATCGGTGATTATGCATCACGACTATATGATAAAAGCTACCAAAGGTGGCTGCGAGAATATGAAAGAACAATAAAACGACATTTTTCTAGTTTTGAAATAACAAGAATTCTTAATGGTGCATTTCATAAATTTTCTAGTGATGCAGCTTGGTATGCCGCGAAACAAACAAGATTAGAATTTCCGGGATTTGATCTTAGCGATTTAGACGATGAATTGAAAACCGATGCTATGTCTCCCTTCAGGGACAATGAAATAGAAATTAAATATCCAAGCCACGGACAATATGAACAAGTTCAATCAAGTTTCCGTGCGCCCACACTCGGCTTCCGAGATAAAATGACAATTAAGTGGACGGACAGTGTTGATGATATCCTCTATACTATGAAATATATTCAATATATGGATAAACATTGGAATGACATTGAAGAAATAATGAGACCACATTTAGAAAATATTGCAGTGAAGGTAAGAAAAATACATAAACAATTTTGGAATCAATTTAGAGTTGAGCTTCAAGATATTGTTGACGATGCGAACGAAGCGGACCCAGATCGGCCACTGGTTCTTGAAGAAAACAAACGAAAAATCAAAGTTTTAATAAAAAAATAGATGTTATCTTAAACTCTCCATAGTTATTTATAGAGGGTATTATTATGTTTGGATTGTTTTTTGCTTTAGTTTTAGGGTGTATTGGTTGTTTCGGACAAAAAACTGAAACTGAAACTGGGTTAGTTGTTGATTCTTCTATATCTTCTCCTATTACTTGGGACGAGTGTTCATATAGAATTGGAGATCATATTTGCAATTTGGAATTGACAGATTCATCGGGCCGGACATTTAAATTATATGAAAATTATGGGAGACCAATCGTGATTGACCTTTCAGCAGAGTGGTGTGGTATTTGTAAAAATACAGCAGACGAAGGTGAAGAGTTTATGGCGAGATGGTCCGAACACAATTTGCTTTGGGTTAATATTTTGATGGAAAATGATCAAGGGCAGCCGCCTGATGCTACAGATATTAGTGAATGGCTTGCACTTAGTAATGCACAAAATAGTGTTTTACTTTACGGGTCAAGAGATTTGATTGATCCGGGAGCAGAAGATGGTTTTCCAATATCAGGGTGGCCCACAATTATCGTTATAAACGAAGATTTACAGATCTATCATGCTTTTGCGGGGTGGTCAAAGGAGTATTTAGAGCAGGTTCTAACTGAAATGCTAATAATTAATCAATAGACCAGCCCCTTTGGAGGGCTAAACATGAAAATTTTATATTTTATTTTCCTAACATTGTTCGGATGTAGTGATTCAACTCTTGTAAAACATACAGTTGAAGAAAAATATTTATATGGAAGTTATTATGGTGTCTATGTCCAAGATACTGCGACTATTTATGTTGATGACACAGGTGATGATTGGCCAATTTGGGTGGATTCGGCAATGCAGCCGGGAGAAACCTCCGGGGTTGATATACTTTGGGTAATTGATCCCTCTGGTTCGATGTCAGATGATAAACCAAGGGTACTTGCTGGTATTCAAGCAATGATGAATGCCCTTCCAAGTGTAAATTGGAGGTTGATGATAATACCCGGAGACTTTCGATATGTCTCAAGTCTAAATGAATTTCCTTTATTGCCGGGAGATACCTATAGTGATGCTCTTGCAATGTATAATACAACTATTTTTGGCTCTTTAGAATCAGGATTTGATTCAGTATATGAATATATTGATAATAATCCACATTCATCTAACTGGATGAGAGAAAATGCTGCATTGTTGGTGGTGTTTGTATCAGATGAAGAAGATCAAAGCACTGTTTTTTCAACAGCAAGTCATTTTACAAACTGGTTGAGTAACGTTAGACCTCATTCTTTCTTATCTTCAATAGTTAATATACCAAATGGTGCTTGCAATCCCCACAGCATGAACATTGGAAATAGATATATTGATGCAACTAACAGTTATAATGGCCAAGTTATAGATATTTGTACTGATGATTGGTCGGCTGGGGTTGCTGATGCGACGGCACAGGTTTCTCCTTACGAATATCTTGAACTTACAGAGATACCAATAGATCCAACTTCGATTGCGGTATTCGTTGATGGGTCAATTTATAATTTTTGGCATTATTCTCCTTCAAATAACAGAGTTTATTTCGATGTTATACCTCAAGAAGACTCTTTAATAGAAATTGCCTATTATTACGATCCTAATAACTAATTAATAATAAAGGATTTGCGAATGAGAGTTTCCATTTTAAACGAAAATAAAAAAACCATGGTTTCAGACGGACTTGACGAGGTTTTAACTGAAATTGAATATGATATTGGTAAAATTAAACCAAAAGGTCGTCTAAATCATAAGTTTTGGGATAAAAATCGCAACCTTGATCCCATAACAAAGAAAAAATTGCTTGATATCGCCAAAGATTTCATTGAACAGCTTGATATTAAGGAAAAAGTGAAGGATATTACACTCACTGGGTCTCTCGCAAGCTATAATTGGCATAAAAAGTCCGACATTGACCTCCACATCATTATAAACTACGAAGATTTTAATGAAAATGTCGAAATAATCAAGACTTTAATGACTCTTGAACGTTCAAATTGGAATAGAGTCCATGATATTATGATCAGAGGACATGAAGTGGAGATATATATACAAGATGAAGACGAAATTCACCACGCAAACGGAGTTTTTTCCATTCAAAATGAAGAATGGATCATAAAGCCGACCCCTGCTGGGACTGATTTGGACACTGCTGGGGCTTTAAAGAAGGCTCAAGGGTTAGAAGACGACATTGATTTGGTTTCTAACTTCATTAAGGCGCGAAGATATGAAGAAGCAGTACAACATGCAGACAAACTTAAAGAAAAAATCAAAAATTTAAGGTCAGATGGGCTTAAAAAAGACGGAATTTACTCAATTGAGAACCTTGCATTCAAATTATTGCGTAATTCAGAGCAAATTGATAGACTACATGGTCTTAGAACGGAAGCATATGATGAATTAATGGGCTATGAAGACCGTGTAAGAGACGAAATAGACATAAATATCATAGAAAACGTTAAAAATCAAGGTTTTGAGCAACATAAAATAGAAAAACCACAAGATTCTGGTCCTTTTCAAACAAAAACAATGGCAAACTACCAGAAAGACAGGTCAGATTATCTATTTTTAGGCGATAATAAGGAAGATGGCGGTGGAAAAGGCATGAAATCGGCCCCAAAACAGGCTGGTAAGTCTGCGACGGCCCTTGAAGGGTGCGGAAATGAGGTGTTAAAGCCGAAAATTAAGGTAAAAATCAACAAAAAGAGGTAAAAAGTGAGTAAAATAACGTTTATCGCGGAAGAATTAGCATCTTTTAGTAAAAATGATGACCTTGAGTCCAGATATAATGACCTTGCAATCAAGGCAGCAGACTTTTTAAAGTCAAAAGCAGGGAATTTACTCCAAATTGTGCATTTAAAAGGCGAAGGGTTGGGATATTATTGGTCTTTAACAGAAAAAAAGCTTATTTTGGTCCCAAGAAAGGCAGAATTTTACATTTTGCCGTGGGCAGGCGATGATAAACACAAAAAATACCTGTTTTTGCCGCTTTTTTTGAAAAATGGAAGCGTTTTAACGGTCGATGAAGATGAAATTGAGTATTTAGGATATAATTAGTGTCTAAAACCATAGAAAACATCATGTATTTCATGGGTTTATTGTTGTTTTATGTGTGTTTTGGGGTTGAAATAACCCTAATTACACTGCTATTTATGATATTATTAAGGATAAAATAACTAATGAAAGTGGACCATATAGCAGTCTTAGTCGATAATTTGGACGAATCTCAGTGTTGGTATGAACAATATTGCGATGCAAGTCTGGTTTTTGAGGATATTAAGTATAAAAGAATGAAAGTGGACAACACTTATATTGCTTTGATCTCAAAAAACCATTATCAACATGCACATATTGGAATTTTAGTTGATTCAAAGGATAAATTTCCAAATAACGGAAAAATAGTCGAACATAGAGACGGAACAATAGGTTGTTATTTACAAGACCCAGATGGAAATATAGTTGAATATATATATTACCCTTCTGAGTCCGAAAACATAATTAATGATTAATCTTCCTAATATTAAAACCCATTATGTTCGTGTCTTCATGGGAGGCACAGATAAAGGAGATCAATATTTAACATTGGGGCCTTATCCCGAAAATCATGCAAAAAATCTAATGAAAAAATATTTATCTACTGGTATATGCAGTTGGGTTGAAGAAATTGAAGAAAAACAAACCATTTGGAAATGAAATCGCAAAGAAATTTGATATTGGGGATCTCGTCTCTTGGCATGAGTGGGGAAGAGATCTTGATGGCAATTTAATAAGAATATATCATTATGGAATGTTGGTTAATATATTACATAAAGAATTGGGAGATAGAGAGGTTGTATTTGCTTCAGTATTGCCTTTAAATCAAAAGGTTGCTATAGAGGTAAGTATAAATCAAATTCGGAAAATGGAAACTAATTAGTATTATGAGTGGATGCAAAATACATAATAATTCTGGAATAGAAGTTGATAATGAAATATACAACCTTGTAGATTTCGCAAAAGAGCGTTTGGGCTTTCAAAAGCATCCATCTGTTTTCTTAAATGATGATGAAGACAATAGTCAAAAAACCCTAGCAAAAACAGGGTATTACGACCCTGAAACAATGGAAATACATATTTATGTCACTGGTCGTCACCCAAAAGATATTCTAAGATCAATAGCTCATGAACTCGTTCATCATTTTCAAAATGAGAAAGGAGAATTAACCGATGCTGGGTATTCTGGAAAAGGATATGCTCAAAAGAACCCTCATCTCAGGAATATGGAATTGCAAGCAAATGATCCAATGCTTTTTAGAGATTGGGAAGATAGTTTAAAAGAAAACCAACCAACTATTTATAACGAATGGAGAAATAAAAATATGTCAATAAAACAGTGGAAAAACCAAGAACTTAATAAGTTGCTCCTTGAAAAATTTGGGATTAAAGAAAAAGAACTTGAAGAAACTCAATTTTCAGCAACAGAATTTATAGATGACCCAGTATTGGGCCAAGTGCCGATAGATGTGAAAAAAACAGCATCACAAGAAGAAAGTGGAGAAAAAACATATGAAGTTTGGATTGGCACAGACTGGCCAAATGTGATGGGCCACAGTGCCGCCGGATCCGACCGCTTCCAGTCCTTGACTGCAATGGAAATTCTGCAATTTTACGGCAAGAGCAGTAATTGGGGTGAAAAAAAGATAGTTTTAATAAAAGACGAAGAAGTAGCCAAGAAACTTGTGGATAGTTGCGGTGGATTTGGGAAAGAAATTAATGGTCAATGGCGGACCGGCGAAGAACTCAAAGGCTTGCGACCAGAGGAATTGGCATGGAAACAAGGACCAATATTTATGGAACAGCCAAAAGGTGGCATACAATATGTCCAGAACGGTGGAGGAAAATGTACTGCTATCAACCAAGCAATTGGCAGAACCACAAGAGCATATGCAAAAGACCCGAAGAACTTAGAACGATCAAATCTGGCTGTTGGGCCACGCATCGTAGGTGGAGACCCTGCCAGTTTTATGGATGGCTGGGTTCCTCTTGATTTACACCCCATGTCAAGCGGAAAAGCAGACACCGACCCAGATTGGCAGACCTTTGAAAAAGGACCTGATGCTGATGCTGAAATGAGAAAAGCTACAGACACCACTGCTGCTGTAAATTTAAATAAGTTGGAAGAATCCACCAAACAATGGAAAGATAGACAACTAAATGAAAACCTCAACAAAAAGTGGGGTTTCTCCATGAACCTTAACAAATTAAAAAAATGAACAAATTTGAATCTTTAGATAGAACTATTAAACAAACACTTGAAGAGTATGATTCTGAGATCATCGAGGTCACCTCTCTTCGACAACTATATGAAATGTCTGCCGCTGGTGGCGGTTCAGGCCCCGGACTTGAAGGGCCTGCTAGTGGTAGAGATGACAATGAAAACATACTTCGGAGAGAAAATAAAATGATTTCAAGAAAAGATGTTATAACTGAAAAGCTAATGAGAGAATATATTAGAAGTAAGATTAAAGAAAAAATGTCTAATCAACAAAGAAACTTATTCCTTCAAGAACAGGCACTTAGAAAGGTTGTTAGGAAACTCATAAAAGAAGGCGATATCTCAGATATTCACCCACATAGATCAACTGGTATTAATATGTTAGAAGATGTTCTCAAAAAAGCTATTCCTACTCTCCGAATGGATTATAAAAGATTAACCACTGATGAAAAACAGAGAATGTCATTTCGTGCTCACATCATCAAAGCTGTACTTGATTCTCTCAAACCAATGCAAGCAAACGATCAATATTTACAAGGAGGTGCCGAAGGTAGCTCATCTGCATTAATGTCAGAACCAATGCCTTCAGAAGAAGAACAGGCCCTTGAGGAAGCAGAAATTGATGTTGATATTTCAGATGATGTAGAAGGCGATCTTGATGATGAAGACAAAAAGATTCCAGTTGAAGATGATGATACTCCAACCGAGGAAGAAGACTTCGGATCAGGACTTGAAAGCGAAGATGAAACAGGTCGAAACATGGCTTTCACCAGTTATAAAAAAGTTTCACAGTATATTTTAGATGCATATGATTCATTGGCAAATCCCAAGGATAAAGAGACATTTACAGAATATTTGATAATAAATTTGAAGTTATATTTTGATAAGTTTGAAGATGAAATTCAGAGTAATGTTGAAGAACCCGAATAATATTATAATAACATGAATATATTATTTGTCAAGAGGTTTTAATGTCTTGGAAGAAAAAAATAAGAGAATATAAAGGGAAGAACAACGAATACTCTCTTAGAAATAAATTAAAAAGAGATAAAAAGATAACAGATGAATTTGAAATAATGTTATCTACTTTAACTTTAGAAGAAATTATAGGATTAAGATTAGAATTAGCATGTTCTTATATAAATAATAAATTATATAATTTTAATATATATAAATCTATAAGATATATAACCAAGGAAGCTGTGATTATGTTTGCCCTCTCCTCGACACGAACAATGAAGGATGCGGCATCATTTCTTGGTCTTAAAGAATCCGACTTTAGAAGAGAACTCAAGAAATACCAAATTGATTTGACTCAAACCAACTATAATAAAAAAACTAACGACATATAAAGGGGGTGAGATCCAATATGTATATTTTTTTTGTTTGGTTTGAGTCTTTTTACTTGACAACTTAAAACTAATCAGTTATATTGTTTTTAAGTTATATTTTTGGAGATTTGATGACCCCTATGGGATATGGTAAAAGAATTGATTGGTTAAATAGAAATAAGGAGCCCATAGATATATGGGATTCAAAAGTTTCTAATGATAAAATTGTTTTGTTTGATATGGATGGAACCTTAACGGCTCCAAGAGAAAAGTTTGATAGAAGTTTGTTTTCTACCTTGGGACATCTTTCTGATAAATCAGAAATAGGAATTGTTACTGGTAGTGATTTTGAATATCTCTCAGAACAAATGGATTATGTCTTAAACTCTCATCTGAGATACAGACTACACTTGTTGCCCTGCAATGGAACTAAATATTACCCCCCTCCGTCTAACTCATCAGATAAATACGAACTCTTGCATAGTGCAAATATGAAAGAAAAAATAGGAGAAGAAGATTTTAATATGTTGATGATCTCTCTTATACAAATGCAAGCAAATTTTGATTTATCTAAATTTCCATTGTCAGGGCACTTTTTTCAATATAGGGATTCAATGATAAATTGGTGCCCCATTGGAAGAAACGCAACCTCAGAAGATAGAAAAAGATTCATTGAATATGATAAATCTCTTTCTCCAACCTTTAGAGAAAGAGTTATTGGGCCTTTAGTGAATAAATTATCACTTAAAAAAATAAGTGAAAAAATAACAGTAAAGTTTGGAGGAGATACATCATTTGATATTTTTCCAAAAGGGTGGGATAAAACATATGCTTTAAAGCATTTTAAAAATAGACAAGTTTGGTTTGTTGGAGATCGGTGTAATTCAGGAGGCAATGATAAAGAAATATATGATTTGATTCTTAAAGAAGACAGAGCATTTAAAACCAAAAATCCATTCCAAACAGAACTACTTATTAAAGAGAATATAATTCCATTTCTGTGAGTTTACACTTTTGAGTAAATTATTAAAAAAGAATCAAATCATTGACTTTATCAAATCTATTCTGATTTATGGAATTAATTTAGAGACCACAACAAAGGCCCAAGAGTTAAAAACACTTATTGATATGCATCGCTTCATAAATAAGAAGTCTGGACTGAGGAGTTATATTGAAGAAACAAGGATTACAATTGAAACATCATATTACGAACCATTGGTTATCGTTGAAATTGATGTCGGAGTTATGTCTATAATCCCAGTAAATGATATGGGTGTATTTAAAAGCATATCAGTTATTTTGGATTTTATTTATCACCAACAAGCAAAGAAAAAGAAAATAATAAAAAAAGAACCTGAACCAGATTTTGATTGGATTTAAAATGAAAAAAAGAATACACGTTAACCAACATAAGATAAAAAGTAATTCCAAACACGGAACTAAAGAACCAGTAATAACTGTAAAGACATATAAATCAAATACTTATTGCTATGAAGTGGACATTAAAGGACCATGTAAAGTTATATATTCTCCCGATAAGCCACTTTCATGTGGTGCTAAAGTTTGGATAGAAACAGATAGTGAAATTGAATGTTATGATGTAACAAGTCTACTTAAATGAGTAGCGAGGGAAGAAGAATGAAAATGTTTTATTTAAAAAGAGTTGAAGATGAATCCGGAGTTTCCGGAACAGGCCGAATTGCCCAAGGTTTCATTTTTGATAATGGAAAGGTCGCCCTAACTTGGTTATCAGAACACCCTTCCGTAACAATTTATGATAGTATTGGAGAGGTCACCGCTGTCCATGGACATGGAGGTAAAACAGAAGTAGTTATGGAGCCTGATTACAAAAGAGCATATAATGAACTGATAAGTTTTGTTGAAAACTTCAATTTGGAGACTATAATGAAGGAAAAACTCCCTCTTGAGTCACAAACAAGTAAAATTTTAAAAGATAAGGATAAAAATTCAAAAAAGAAGACCAAGTAAAAACTATTTTATTATGTGGATGAAGATTTGTATACTCTAAAATTAGATGCTTCGTGGAAACCGATTGAGATAGTAAAAGCCAATCGGGGCTTTATTATGTCATGGACTGGTAGAGCGAAGCCTCTTATATTTTATGATACTGGCCCATTAAAAGATCAAAAATATCCGGCTGTGATAATTTTAAATTCTTATATTAGTAAAAGAAAATTTACGATATCTTGCAACCGAAGAAATGTATTTTGGAGAGATAATTATAATTGTCAATATTGTGGGAATAAATTTTCTTATGGAAATTTAACTATGGACCATGTTATTCCAAAATCAAAAGGCGGCCATAGAATCTGGACAAATATCACTACAGCATGTCGAAAATGTAACAGTAAAAAGGCTAACAAGACACCGAAGGAATCAAATATGTATCCTTTGAATAAACCAACTTTCCCAAAAGTCAGTTTAACAGATGTATATAGAAACATAAAAGTACCAGACATTTGGAAACCATTTTTATTTTAGGAGTTTATAATGGGAAAAAAAAAGAAAAGAAAAACAGTCGCCGTTTCCGGAGGATTCGATCCTGTACATGTTGGACATGTTAGAATGATATCAGAAGCTGCTAAACTTGGAGATGTAATTATAATAGCTAACTCTGACGAGTGGCTAATAAGAAAAAAAGGATATATGTTTATGCCTTATGAAGAAAGACAGGAAATACTTTATAATTTTAAAGGAGTTATAGATGTCATTGAGGCATCCGATGACGATGGATCTGTATGTAAAACATTGGAAAAAATAAAACCAGATATTTTTGCAAACGGAGGTGATCGAAAAAATGATAATGTTCCAGAAGTTGCATTATGTAATGAACTCGGTATTGAGTTGGTTTGGAACATTGGTGGAAATAAAATTCAAAGCTCCTCGGAGCTTGTCGCGAATTCAAGAAACAAGGGAGATTAAATGGATTCTAAATTTGATTTTGGAGCAATGGATGAGTTATTAGCCAAAGCCCAAAAAGATGAAACAGGTCAAATGGCATCGTTAATAAACGATTTAATTTTGACCTCCACAAAAGCAGGTCAAGCTGGGTTTGATTTAAAAGAATTGGCCACTGTCACAACGATGGGGTGGTTTATTTCTCAAGAACCAGAACTTCAAGGAATTGTTAAGTTTTTATTGGATAAATTAAAAACAGATGATGATTACTTAAATTAAAACTAAAAGGAGGGTAAAAACCCTCCTTTTTTTCTATTTATCATATAGAAAGAGGTTTTAAAATATGAAGTTAAGTTCTCAAAGATTAAAGGAAATCATCCAAGAAGAAATTTATAATCTTGAAATGACTGAAGCAGATCAGGTTGATACAAAACAGATGGCTGCTGATAAAATAAAACAAGTAGCTACAGATATAAAAGAACTTGAACCTATTTTGAATAAAATTGTATCAGCAGTGGATGCCCAAGCAATGAAAGCTGCAAATAATGATAAAGCAAAGGCTCAAGAATTTAAAGCCCTTATAGCTCAAGCGATACAAGGAAACTAACAATGGATAACCTTATTGATGAAATAGTCGAGCAGGTATATGCTCAGTTTAATGAAGAAACAGCCCCCAGCCCAGAGCAACAAGGCCCCGAATCTCCAGAACAAAAAGACGACAAAACCAAAGCTTCTGAAATCCCCCCGGAATTGATAGAGAAGATTAAAAATCTGAATGCCAAAGTAGAACAACATAAAGGTTTATATACCAAGGTTTCTGAGTTTTTAGAAATGATGAAAGATGGAATGCTTGGAGATTCTAGTGCTGAAGACTTAAGATCATTTCTTGCAGAAGGTGAAGCTGCAAAAAGCCGCCACCTTATTGATAAGTTACTTAAGATTGGAAAACCAAAACATATTATAGAAGCATCTAATATTATAATGAAAGAATTAGATCGCATGGTCAGTAATGTGATTCCTAAAGCTGTCAAAAGAATAACAAAGAATACTCCTGAAATTCTTAAACATGTCGCAGGAGAATTTAAAGCTTTTGAGGAAATATATAAAATCGCCTCTAAATTTCCTGCATTGGTGAAAAAAAACCTCCAAAAATCATCTGATGCTCCCGCCGCCAAAGAAAAAGAACAAGAGAAAGAAAAGGGCAAAGCCGGAGAACCGGAAGAACCAGAGTTGTGGGATCCCGATAAAGGCGATATTAAAGAATTTGTATTTGCCTATAATACTTTTAGAGAAAGATTTTACCAGTCCAAAAAATTAATACAACAAGGTATGATCGTTGGTCAACTAAGAAAAGCTTTGCAAAAAATGTCTGACGATGAAGATCAAGAGGCCGCGATTGGAAGAGATCCAAATAAGGGACAACCTGCTCCAGAAGAAAAACCTCAACAA
>Ga0098040_1000779_pt1 | contig 14384 bp, 4 predicted proteins | sample 7_EtaG_FD_75065 | JGI IMG/M metagenome (GOLD analysis project Ga0098040, IMG submission 75065) | Marine viral communities from the Subarctic Pacific Ocean - 7_ETSP_OMZ_AT15161 metaG | ecosystem: Environmental > Aquatic > Marine > Oceanic | place: Pacific Ocean | collected 2015-01-08
ACACCGACACGACGTACTCCGTTTCATGCGTGGATGGCGACAACCCTGACGAGGAAAAGATTCGCCTGACGGCAGGAGGGTCTGGATCGGGAACAGACGACGTTGTGTTGGAGGCAGGCACGGGTTTGTCGATAGCACGCAGCAGCGACAAGATTACCTACACCAACACGGTTTCTGACACCAACACCACTTACTCCATTTCGTGCGTGGATGGCGACAATAGTGACGAGGAAAAGATTCGACTTACGGCTGGGGGGTCTGGATCAGGAACGGACGATGTCGTCTTAGAGGCCGGTACGGGACTCTCCATTGCCCGAAGTAGTGACAAGATCACGTTCACCAACACGGGTTCAGCACCACTCGGTCTTGGGGACTTGAGCGATCCCGATGCGGATCGAATCCTGTTCTGGGACGACTCAGAAGGGGCAATAAAGTTTCTGCGACCGGATGGCGCGCTTTCGATCTCAGGCAACTTCCTGAATGTATCTGTGCCGAATTTCCAGAACGTCACCGCTGGGGGCAACACGCTGCTCTCCACAGAGACTCTGGCGTTTACCGAAGGGACTGGAATTGCCATCTCCGAGTCTGGTGGGGCGGTGACGATAGCCAGCAACCTTGAGGGGACCGAACTCGTGTCTACTGGAGAGACTGGCGGCAGCAAGTTTCTCCGAGAAGACGGTGATGGAACGTGCAGTTGGCAGGCAATTAGTGGTGGCGACACCACTTACTCAATATCGTGTGTGGATGGCGACAATTCAGATGAGGAGAAGATCCGACTTACTGCTGGAGGTTCCGGCTCAGGGACTGACGATATCGTCTTAGAGGCGGGCACAGGACTCTCGATTGCGAGAAGTAGTGACAAGATAACTTTCACCAACACGGTTAGTGACACCAACACTTGGAGAACCGTCACGGCTGGTGGCAACACTCTCAGCGTGAGTGAGACATTAGCATTCACTGCCGGGACGGGAGTTGCCATCTCCGAGTCCGGTGGAGCGGTGACGATAGGCAGCGACCTTGAGGGAACCGAGTTGCTTTCCACGGGTGAAGGCGGGGGCAGTAAGTTCTTGCGTGAGAATGGCGACGGGACGTGCGGTTGGGAGACGGTCAGCGGCGGCGGCGGGATCAGTCACGACGGCAGCACCGCCGATGGTGTGCTGACCTACAAGGATTCGGATGAAGCGACCGTCGAGGCTAATCTGACGTTCGACGGGAATTCTCTATCGGTTACGACCGGGAGTGCGTCGGCTGTCCCGTTGACAGTCAAGGGTGCATCCAGTCAGTCGGCGAATTTGCTGTTGATCGAGAAGAGCGACGGGACTGATTACATCGCGGTAGATAACAACGGCAGCATCAGGCTTGGACCCAGCGGCACCAACCGCATCCAGACCGACAACGTGACGGGTACAAACGAGGAGGGTAAATTGCTGGACTTTCGCGGTGGAAAAGGCACCGGGAATGCGGATGGAGGAAAGATTGAATTTCGCGTGTCGCCAGCCGGTAGTTCCGGTGCTAGTGCCAATGCTCACGCTCAGGCTCTGGTGATTGACTCGAACAAGGTCGTCGATTTCAAGATCGCTGGTGGCGCGAAAACGGTGACTCTTGAGAATGACGCACCGGATCAATACATGATGGGGACGGCAACCGTCACGGTGAACGCTACGGAGTGGTTGGAAATCAAAGTCGCGGGAAACACCCGGTACATTCCGGTTTGGAGTTGAGAAATGACCAGTACAGTCAGCGCGGCAACCCTGACGGTCACCCTGACCGAATCGATTACTCTCAATGGTGACGACCATGGAAGTACCAACACCCTGGAGATTGGATCGATCAACGAGGTGATGAAGCGGATCGTCACCGTCACGACGACCGAGCAAGAGATCCTCTCGTTCAGCAAGACGGCGGTCGGGCCGGGCCAGTTCCTGGACGACAAGGTGCGGTACATCAGGATCACCAATCTGGACGACACCAACGAGGTGGTCCTGACATTCAAAAATGAAGACAACGACGAGTTCGCGGTGTTCGTGGACAAGGGGTGTTCCTTTATATACAACGCCGACCTCAGTGCCGGGGTCGTGGACACCTTCAACGCAGTCACTGCTGGTGACGTGACCCCGAACCTGGCGGACAAGGGCGACCTGGTGAACATTACCGCAGATGCGCGGATCGCGTCTTGCGACATCGAAGTTTTTGTTGCGAGTATCTAATGGGCCAGATCACTGTCATTGCCTGGGGTCGTGAAGTCACCGTGGACTTCCCCGGCGACCTCGACGGCATCACGCCAATCGCCTTCGCGAATCAATACCGGTACGAAGAGACTCTGGTCGACGACGACGGCAACGAAACCCCCAACCCCGACTCGATCGAAGACTTCACGATCTACAAGATCTTTGAATACATCTGCGACGTTGTGATGGCATACGAAGTTGCCACGTCAGTCAAGAGCGCAAAGCAAATCACGATCGACGACATCGAGGCGAAGTTTGCCACAATCGATCTCAAGATCGAGGAGAATTGAAATGGCAGGGTTTCAACACAACGCATATGGCAACACCGACTATCGAATGGTCGGCTACTCCCCGACCAGCGGACAGTACTCTTACCTGCAACCCAGCGCGTACGCGAGATCAGGCGGGCAACCGTCGTTTGTTGATATCGCAGGACCGGGTGGTGGTTACCAGCAGACTGTCTCTGGCGGAGGCAGGACTGGCGCGGAGGTGGAGAGACCGCTGCATGGTGCGACTGCGACTTTCCCTGGTATTGGTTCCCCGGCACCTGCCGGTCAGGCGCAAGGACCGGTCACCGACCCCCTGGGCGAATTCGGTCGACCCCAGGGAGGCGTGTCGTACAAGTTGCCCTATATAGACGTGCCCGAATATGAATCCGCGGGGGATTGGAACGAGCAGGTCAACGCAGAGATGCTGCGTCTCTACAGGCAGAAGAAACCAGGGAGCAACCTGTCGGACTCGGAGATCCTTTCCAGGATCGAGACTGCGGAACACTCCTGGAAGTCCGATGACAAGGGTTCGCCGTACAAGGAACCGGCGGTTAAGGCAATCCTCGCGCAGCAGACCGAGGAAGAGGAGTCACACGCTAAATATTGGAATCAGTACCGATACGCCCAGGGGTTGGATTTTCTCAACCAGCGTTTCGAGAACGTCATGGGTCAACTCGCCGGGTACGGCGACCAGGAGTCCCGAGACATCCGGCGGCAGTTCACCCAGGCCCGATCGAAGATGGAGCAGTCTGCCATAGGCACGGGGTTGGCGGGGACGACCGTCCGCGGTGCCGAGTTCAGGGGGATGCAAGCCGAGGAGGCGACCGCCCTGGGACGTGCCAGGGAACAGTCAGTCAAGACTCGCCTGGGATACGAGTCACTGCTGACCAGCGACATCACCAATTTCATCAAGGACCGGACCGACACTTACCCCGACGTCAGCGAGATGGCGAATCTCTACTTCGGCTACGGCGCAGGAGGAAGCGGTGCGGGTCGCGCCCAGGAAGCGGATACCGGCGGGTCTGCGGTGGCGGGAATAGGTGCGGGTCTCGCGATGGCATTCCTGTGCTGCTGGATATTCATGGAGGTCTACGGCAAGGAACTCGACGAGATCGTCCGCCGATACCGCAACGAGAAAATGACGCTGCGGAACCGGAGAGGATACTACCGGATGTCCGAATTCCTGATCCCACTGATGCGGAAGTCTGGAATCTTGAAGCAGGTCGTGCGTTACGGATTCTGCGAGCCGCTCCTGGCATACGGTCGGTGGTACTACGCTCACGAGGTTCGGACCCCGTCGATCTGGCGGCACCTGGGCTGGGTGTTCGCCCCGGTCAAGACCTTCTGGATGGTCACCCTGGATGTTCTCGGTGGCAGCAGGGAATTTGTTCGCGCTAACGGCGAGGCAATCTGATGCCGATTGAAGTCAAACACCGCGCCTCACCCGGTCTCCACCTCCAGATGGCGGAGTATGCCGGGCAGGGTCAGTACCGAAAGTGGTTGGCGGAATACAAGGCGAAGCAGGAACAGGCGAAGACTCAAGCCTTCCTGTCAGCATTCGGGCAGGGTTCCAAGATCGGTCTCGCGGGTCGTGCACAGAAACACGCTGCCGCCATGCAGACCCAGCGCTTCGGGCATGAAGCGGGGTTGCAGGATACGCGGACCAAGGCGGCGATTGAAGCGGCGAGGTTGAAGCGTGCGCACGATCTTCAGATGGCGAAGATCCGGCAGACCCAGTCGGCGCTGGGTGCCGCGCAGACCGCCCAGTCGAATCAAGCCCTGATCACTGGTGCCAGACAGGGTGGTGCCACCCCCATCAGGAACTACGTCAACCAGCAGATGGAGACGAGGCTTAATAAACCTTACTCCCTGTGGAACTCGGGGGAACGTGCGCAGGCGGCGCAGATGGTTCGCAACATCTACCAGGGTGGGACAACCCAGCAGGGACTGTCGAGCGTATACGGACAGCAGTTCAACCAAGCGATGCAACTTGGGAGACAGGCTGGGCAGCGGGGGGGGATAGGATCTGCCGTTGGATTTGGTGGAGTCGGCGGCTCACAACGACAGGGGGCACTTGAGGCTTATCGTAAGCAGGCCGGGGTTGAGATTGGACCTCGTTACTCAAATCAGGCGCAGGCTGGCGTCGCGGAAATTGCAAAGAGGGTTTCCAAGGACGAAGTGATCATTCCAGGGCAGGGCATGCCGGGCACGCCTGGATATGTCGCGCCGATCGTGGGCACGGCACCTGGGCCAGCGGATGCGTACGACGAGACATTCCGCGCGTATGTGCATCCAACTGATGCGGCGCAGAGCATTCGCCAGATGCGGGACAACCTCGCGCAGCAGTACCGGCGGGAGCGGAACGGTATTGCCCAGGAGCGGATGAAATCTTCCTGGCAACCCACCCACCGCGAGGGCACCCCAGTTGACAAGCAGTGGTACAAAAGGGTCAACCCGGTAACCCAGGAAGAAGAGTTTGAACTCAGAGACAACGTCGCTCCCGGCGTTTTCGCGTTTCAACACAACTCTGCGCCGCGTGGCAACTTTGATCAGATGAAGGAAGAGGACGCGGGTCTCAACGAGATGCGTGCTCCGTATGTCGAATCCTGGAAGGAGTTCCAGTCCCTGCTCACTCTTCAAGGGTCGATGACCAGGGAGGAGTGGATAGCAGAATTGAAAGAAGGCGGTTACGACAAATGGTATTGGGGTGGGGAAGATGACTTCATCGAAATGCCAGAAAATGGTTGGGCGAAGGGCGCGCCGTTCCCTGGAATCCCCATGGAGGGGATGACACCTGCTCGCGGGTGGAACTACGACCCCCATGAGCACCAAGTACACTGGGAACGTGACGAAGCGGGACATTTGACCAGATCGTACAGGCGAATGTGGTCGGTCGCGCCCACATCGTACAACACCGCCAGAAACGAGAATGACAAGCGAAGTCTGAACCGACTACATCGACGAATGCAACAACAGGCAATGGATAGTGGCGGTCCGACCGAAAGTCGCCCGGCATCTCAGGCGTGGAAGGCTTATGTTGACAAGTATGGACACGATCCCGACGAGGATCTCAGAAGGCAGTTCCTGAACTGGAAGGCGCGGAAAACGGTAAAGGAAGAGACTGAGTACCTGAATGCGAGGGGTGTTAGACGAGAGGACGTCGCCGACTTCCGCCAGGAACCCCTCGCCGAGAGAGACGACCGCGTCCTCAGTGAGGTGATGGGACTTCAGCAGCAGGGACAACTCACTCCCGCGAACTGGGAAAAGCTTGGACCGGAGGCAAAGGCTCGATACCGGCGGTTATTCCACCTTCTCGATTTGCGGTCGGGTCATGCGGATGACCAACCGGAGCATATGCAAAATGCACTGCGGTGGTCTACTTACACCGAGAACGAGTGGGATGAACCGGATGAACCGGGTTTGCCTCATGTGCCGGGAACAGCAGGTCCAGGTCAAGTCCCAGAAGCGCCGCCGAGACCGTTCCCGGAGGGTACCGATCCTAGCCTGGGGTCTCGTTTTGGGCCGGATGCACAAAAATTCTCAGGTCAGCAGGGTCAGACGCAGACCATAGGTGGGAAACCATATGTTGTCGGCACCGAGGGTCGACTTGTTCCGCAGGAGGCACGCGGTCCTGTGACCAGGGAAGAGGTGTCCACACGACTCCCGTCAATTGCAAAGGGATGGGGCATCCGCGTCAAGAACCGAAAAGGGGATTCGGTCCTGATGTATCTCAAGAACCCCGACCCTGAAGCGTTGCACCTGAAGACCCTGCCCGAAGACAAGGTGACTGACCCGAACGTGTACCACCCCGAGGCCGAAGAGGGGAGTTTGCGAGCAGACCCCATAACTGCGCCAGCACCACCCCCGTCCCGTGCCACCCGGTTGGCGAGACCAGGGCAGAAGCAGTCCGAAGCAAACCGGCGGGCAGTGGAGGCACAGGTTGATACGAATCAGCGCGGACTCAACGAGGTCAGGAGATGGGCCTATAGCGAAGAGGCAACTTCCGAGGATCGCCAAAGGATGGTTGAAATTGATGAGATCTGGAAAAGGCACGCACAGAGTAGCAACCCGGTGAAGAGCATCGAGCGGTCTAAAGACCGTACTCGATGGTTCCAACTCGTGCAGTCGATGAACAGGACATACGGAAGAGTATTGGAGAAGAAACCACCCGCCACTGGCAGTATGCCCGAGCAGTCGGATGCCGATATCGAAAACAGGTCGACTGGCGGGGGGTTCTAGGGAATGCCACCCCCCACAATTCCCAAAGCAGATGCGAATGCGTTCTTCAGCAACGTGCTGAACTGGGAACCCGATCCCGAGCGGGACACCTATCCCGAGAATCTGCTGGGCACGTCCGCCTGGAAGCACGCTCCCGTCCAGAGGACCGGGGTGTTCGGCGGCGAGCCTGTGCCCGAACCGTTGCCGACGAGCGCGGAAGATGTCGCGGGTTTCTTCTCAGACGTCCTTGGAATCAGCGCGGCGGACGAGGACATCAAGCGGGTCTACGAGGCATCAAACCGACTCCTGAACACCCAGCGCGAAGCACCTTCCATGGATGCCCAGGAGATCCGCGAGGTGCAGGAGGGGGTCGCCTTCCTCCAACAGTACGTCGCCACGGCGGAGCGGGCGGGGTCGGAAAAGTGGGAGAACGCGACTCGCGAAGAGCGTCAGGAGATGTTCAACGACTACCGTCGCGGACAGGGACTCGCACCGCGATTGATGCGATACAAGTCCCCGTCTTCGATGGGGAGATATCACAGCGACCCGAAGATGCGGACGAGTGGTGTCAAGGGACTGGCGCAAGATCTCGGCGCGGGAACCCTGGGCGATCTCGGCACCCGGCGGGATGCCTGGGAGTGGTGGAAGGGATGGGCACCGGATCCCGAAGACCCCAAGTCGATGGGCCGACAGCAGCAACTCAGCAAGACGCTACCTGGTTGGGAGGCGGCAAAAGATATCACCTTCCTCCCCCAGGTTCTCGCGTCCTCCTCCCGCATCGAGGATGCGATCAACAACGGTAAAACCGGCAGTCTGGCGGACTGGCGAATCCTGCTGCTGTTTGCCCAGGACCAAGCGGAGATGGCGCGGGGCGAGACCTGGGGTCGGTTCGCGGGCGACGTGACGCAAACGGCAATCTCGTTCGGAGGTGAACTTGCCGCCCTGGGGTTGGGTGCCAGGAGACTCATTACTGAGCCGGGGAAGGCACTAATAAAGAAGGGTGCCAAGAAGAAGATCAGGGCGCTCATCGTCAGGGCGCTAGAGAGCAAGCTCGCACGAAAAGCCGCGAAAGTTCCCATCGCTGGTGCCATCGGGACCACGGCGGCAGTCGCCCTGCCGTTGACTGTCGGCAGGCCCCAGGCAGTCGTCAGGAAGGCGCTCAGGAACTATCTCCCGCAGACGATGATCAGCGAGATGCCTTCAGGTGATCTCAACCTGTTCATGTTCAAGAACGAGGACTACGACACTATCGGCAAGGCGTTTCTACACGCTGTTGCCGACGAGTACATCGAAGTGTTCTCCGAGATGTCCGGTGGTCGGATTATCTCTGCCCCATTCAGGAAGCTTTTGGGAACGATGGGCAACAAGGTTGCCGGGTCATACGCCAGACGAATTAGCGAGGGGGGATACCAAGCTGCCAAACCGAAACTGATCAACGGTCTCATCCAGAAATATATGTGGATCGATGGACTGGGGAGAGGTGCCGCCCAGTCCAAGGCGGTGGGTGTGCTCCGCACGATGGGGTTCCACGGTGTCCTTGAGGAGATCGGTGAGGAATACCTGGGCGACGCGATGCGGGCGACTTTCTCGGTCCAGGGTGCGACGTGGACCGATACCGTCGAGAAGTGGAAGGAGAAAGGGCACTTCCTGAAACAGGCGGTCGGTTTCACGCCGATGATGCTCGGTCCCAGGGCAGCGGGCGCTGCCCTCTCTGGTGCCCAGAGAATGGGTGCTACGAGAGAGCGAAGGAGGGGTCTGGCAGAGGGTCAGCAGATCATCGCCGAGCGACAGGCGGAGGTTGAGGAAGAGATCGAGCGGCAGCGGGCGGTCGCCGAGGGACCGGTCGAGGGCGGGGTGCCGAGACGGGTCGCGGTCGAGCCGCTGTCGCCAGCGGCAATGGTGAACGAGCGACCGGCGGCGGTTGGGGAGATCCTGGATATCTGGGACCAGGAGGTCGAAGAGGGTGAGGTAAGTGGCGAGGAGATGCTGACCCGCCACCCACCCCGCACCCTGGAAAGTGGCGAGGTCGTCTACGGGGAATCAATCTTCGAGAGACTCACTGGGCAGTATTACGAGCGGGGCGAGGGTCGCCGCCGGAAGACGCGGGAGTACATCGAAGGACTGCGGGAGCACCACGAATCCCAGCAGCGACAACAGGCCGCGGCCCAGGCCCAGGTCGAACAGGGAGAGCAATACCAGCAGGTTCTGGAGCAGACACAGGCGGAACTCCAGGCACAGCAGGAGGGCGCTGCACCAGAAGTCGGTCGACCAGGACTCATCTCGCCGACATCCTGGAGACGGTGGCAGTCGGCTCCCGAAGAGGAACGCACTGCCGCCGAAGGGGCACCGGCACCAGAGAAGTTTGGCGCGGGCCTGGGTGTCCACGAGCACGATCACGGTGACATCATCGTCGATGTCAATACCGGCGAACGACTGATGGTGATCAGGACCGAGGAAGCGGTGCCGAGTGCGACGTCGAGAGTTGGCGCACCTATCGAAACGACCGAGCCGGGATACCGTGTTCTCGATGCGGATACGCTCCAGGATCGAGGAGTGATCAGGGAATCGGAGACAAAAACCGAGGAAGCTTTCAAGGCAGATATCGATACAAGGACGCGGGCCGAAGAGGAACGGCGGGAAACCGTGGAGGCGGTCGCCAGGGATGAGGCTCGAAGAGCGCCGGTGACCGCTGTTCCGACTGGGCGAGCGGAAGAGGCGGTTGGGATTGCAGAAGCCGACCCCGTCGACCCGTCACGCAAGGTGCCCGCCCTCGTCCAGGCTAGGTGGGGAGGAACGGGAGAGCGTCGCGTCGAGGCGGAACTGGTCGCGCCGGGTGAGTTCCTCGTTAAAACCTTGGACCCGGCTACTGGGGAACCGGTGCCGGGATGGGAGAAGCACGCGGAGCAGATGGGTCGCATGGAGCGGGCACTGGTCGATCGGATGGATCGCCAGGGTGTGAATGTCCAGTTGGTCGACACCAGAAACCCAGGCGGTCTGCCGGTCAACCGTGCCGGTCTGTTTCACAACGACACCATCTACCTCGCCCGTCAGTATCTCGATTACGAGGAAGGCGACACTTTAGAACAAGCTATCGGCAAGAGTCGACGCGCCATGCAGTCGGTCTTCGGGCACGAGATCACCCACTACGCTCAACGGTTCTTCCCCGAGGATGCCCGCCGACTGTACGACCACCTCGCCGATCGGGATGCCGATGGGGTCCGCGAGGCATTCAAGCGATGGGCCGAGGATGCAGGGATCGAGGGCAACCGCACCCTGGAGGAGATCGCGGAGAACGACCTGTGGCGTAACGAGGCAATGTCGACCTACGTCGAGAACAACTTCGCCGATGGACTGTTCTGGGGACGAGTCGCTGACGTCGGGATGCTCGGAAAGGTCCGGGACTGGTTCCGCCGGGTCTTCGGCAGGACTCTCGGTCGCCGGGTCAGAGACCCCAGGACCGGCGAGAGCAAGTGGGTGCCAGCGAGCATCTATAGCGAAGTCGACGACATGATGGCGAGGGCGGGTCGCGGTGCCACCGAGGAGGACGTCGCTGCTGCCGAGCCGATGCGTGAGGAGTTCTACGCTGCCGGTGGTGCCCTGGGAACGAAGGCGAAACCCAGGCCCGCCCTGTCGCCGGGCGCTCAAGCACAGGTCAAAGCCTACAAGCAGTACGGTACCAGACCACTGGGCACCGCCGGTCCTGTCATCACTCCCGAGGCGATGCACTCGCAACTCGTCTTGAATAAGCCGACCACTCGTTTCGAGGTGTCGCCGGGAGGCGTAGTATCAGAAGTGCACTGGGAACCGATCGTCCCGATCCTGCCTCACGGTGACGTCGAACAAGAGATGGCGACCCTGTTCACAAAACACCCCAACCCCAACTCCCAGCAACTCACCCAGATCTTCGGTCACCCAAAACCTCGAAAGAAGTTCTACACCACCGCGCTGAAGAGCAGCGGCGCGGTCGATCAGTTTATCGAGGATGCGCAGACCCGCTGGGGCGACATGGCGAAATCGGCATCGGCGGTCCGCAGGACCAACGAGGGTTGGCACGTCGCCAGGAAGACAAGAAGAATAACGATCGGCACCACGCTGCTCGACGCTGGGGTGCACGTTCCAAGCTACAGCGAACTGAAGGAACAACTCTCGACAGCGTTCCTATCCGATCAACTGCTCTGGTACCAGGAGTTCGGCGAGGAGGCGAGCAAGATCGTTGGCGCTGAGAACATGGGCGAGTTTGGGGTGCTGCTTGCGATCACGTCCGCGAGGACCGGGGTGCGGATCAATTTCGCGGACACCCTGGCGATCATGCGGGGGGTCAGGGAATGGCGGGAAGAGAGAATCAACCAGGGCAAGAAGGGTCTGAGTCGGCAGTCCGCCGGGGTGCTCGCCAAGGCACTGAGGAACATGAAGAGGATCGACGGCAAGGGACTGACGATAACCGGCAAGAAGGCGAAGGCAATCGCGGACTACTACACGTCGGGGGGTGTTCTGCCGAAGTGGTCCGGTCTGAAGACGATGTCCTACAACATCACAATAGCGCATCGGCACGAGGGTCGCCCTATCCCCCTCTCGGTCCAAGATGTCCACATGGCAAGGATCATGGGATTCGGTCGCCTGGGCATTGACACCAAGACAGGCGGGGTTGTGGATGCACCGTCGATCCCCGGCAGCGTCGGGTCGGCAAAGGGGTACCGGTACGCGAACTGGTTGACGCACCGCTTGGCGATCGACATGGGTGTCCTGCCAGACATGGTCCAGGCTGGACTGTGGTTCGTTGCCAAGCAGACGATGTCTCCGCTGGCGGGCAAGGTCAGGGTGAGACCCCCCCATTTGGTGAGTCGCCCTGGCGTCGACGAGGGGTCGGTCGAGGACGCACTGATCTATGGTCAGGCTGAGATTGATGCGTTCAAGGGAACAGTGCGTCCTGGGCCTTCGGCAGCATTTGTACCCAACACCCAGGTCTCCTGGATCGAGAATGCTCTCTCGGGGTGGCGGATCACCCCGGCTGTGCGACAGCAACTCCGGCAGACGATGGCACAACACGCCCACCTGGGTACGGTCTCGACGCTACCCGGCATCGTAACCGGCGCGACCAAGGGTCTGCCGAGAGAGAAGGCAGTAACCAGGGCAGAAGCACAGCAAAGATTTATCGACGAGGCGGTCGATGACAACAAAAGGTTCCCGGTCCTGTGGGACGTCCTGGGGGTTCCTCACCGAGTCGAGCAGGGCATGGGTTCCTGGGACCGCGTCGTCGAACCAGGAATGGCAATCTATGTCGAGGATGTCCATATCGGTGGTATGCCGATCGCGGCGGAGATCGTCGCGGACACCCTGGGCTTTGCTCTTTGGCAAGACGCGACAGTGATCGAGAGCGTCCAGCGACCAACCGAGGGGGGAGAGGGCAGCAATCCGACAATCGTGTACGACCTCCAAAAGCAACCGACCAATGAGGAACTGGAGAAACTGAGGCGGTCGCTTCCCAATCACTGGTTGTATGAATTCACAAATCGTGGCAACGAGATCATCTTCATCTACTTCGGCGACGACACCAAATCCGAGAAGTGGAACACGGCACGTTACCGACAATGGAACAAGGCGAACGAGCGGCACATTGCCAAGACTTTTGGTCAGACATATAATAAAGGCGTCGTTTTTACCGGGTCACAGTATCGAGCGAGGAAGGTGACGCATGGCGATGACGGAACTTCAGAAGGCGTACTTGGACATCTCCTTGGAACTTGGGTTTCAGGTTCCTCCCGACGACTCACCGATTTGGCGACAAGGCTCGGTAGTGAAATTGGGGCACCCCTCGTCAGAGCTTATTCGCCGACAGGCCGAAGGTTCTCTTTCGCACAGTTCGCCCGTCAGTCCATCGCCCTCGGACAACCAGGAGTAACACGTCAGGTCCAGGAGGAGTTCGTCCGCAACTATCAGGCGGGACTCCGAAAAGGTCTGAGGATGTCGCCCTGGGGTGTCCCCTGGGAAGGCGGCGTGTCAGCGGTCAGCGGTCTCTACTCGACCCCCGGTGATTGGGAGCGAGGCGAGACTCGCCGTCAAGAGGCAGAGGAAGGCGGCGCTTACGGCACGACCCCTGGTGCGAGGTCGAACTGGACGGCGTATGTGGCGGGGCGAGACCTGCAGCAACTGACCCTCAACGCGAAGGCGACCGGGAATGATCCCAATGTGGTCTTCCACGTTACCACTGTCGAGCGGGCCGCTCGAATCATGAGCGAGGGGTTTCACGTCGGGGTCACCGGACCGAACTTTACCGCCAAGGCGCTTGCGGGTCACACTGATGAGAAGGTGTCTTTCACCGAGAAGACCGGCATCGCTGCGTGGGTAGCCTTCCTACCCGAGGAGACAGAGACGGCGGTCGTCGCGATCCCCAGGGACCAACTGCCGGATATGATCCTGGACCACATCGGCACCCGAGATGCGATCGGGGTGACGTTGGGTCGGAACATCGCAAAGGCAACGATTCCCGACCTGATTAATCGAGGGATGGGGACGGACATAGGAAGCCTCGAAAGTATTGTCGAATCAGAATCGCTCGAAGATGCGAAAGCAATTATCACCGAGTCGATCCAGCGTACTGAAGACATAGAAATCGAAGAGGCTCAGAAGTCACCAAATATACAGACGCACTTGAAGGGACTGCGACGTAAGCAACCTGGGGACTTTGTTCCGTTCGCCTACTCGGTGGACACCAGTGTGCTTCCCAGGAAGACGACCACAAACGATCAGCAGGTCATAGATTGGGAGCAAGTGGGTCGGGAACCCAGAGACTACTCCGAGGCAATCTATCGAGCCGAACTCGAACGGACTCCCACCGACGCCGCTGCTCGGGCGAGGCAGACTGCCGCCTACGGCACCACCCCAGGCGAGCGTAAGGCGGCGCAACTGGCGACCCCATCGGTAGAGGTCAGCGAGCGACTGCTCTCCCAGGATGTCACCGCCGACATCTACGACGAGGAACGCAACGTCGCCTGGGACGAGCGACAGTTTCTTCCTGGTGCCGAGCGCCGGGTCGCCGAAGACCCCAAGGGCGAGACCAAGAAACTGCTCGACCAGGGACTCCTGGCGACCGAGGGCAGTCCGATCACCATCTCCCCCGAGGAGATCGTGACGCACAACCTGCTGCACAACTACTGGTACCGAAAGGCGATTGCCAGCGAAGACATCGAGGACATGAAAGTCTTCCGCCGGGTCGTCGAAGCACTGCGGGCAGTTCGTTCAACCTGGGGTGCCTCCGGTCGCCAGATGCATGACCCGACAGGCGGTCGGATCGCGGGCAACTACACCGCTCCCGTCAACCCGCTCATCAGGGGTGCCGTGCTCCGCGAAGCGATGGTCGAAGGCAGCGACCGCTGGCGAACCAGGATGAACCGTGCCCGCAAGAAACTGAAGGAGGCGGGCCGAACGAAAGACAAGAACCTGGAGCGCCGGTCAAGGCGACGCATCGAGCAACTCGAAACCGACTGGGAGAAAAGTTACGGGCAACTGGTCAAGTTCCTGAAGAGGCAGGGTGTCGACGTCGACAACCTCGACGTCCTGTCACGCGACGCGATCCTCTCGCAAAAGATCCTCAGCAAGATCGCTGCGCACGGTTCGACCTGGACCGACGTCCGGTTCGAGTTCTACCGCAACGCGCTCTTATCGGGACTGA
>Ga0098040_1000780_pt1 | contig 14374 bp, 10 predicted proteins | sample 7_EtaG_FD_75065 | JGI IMG/M metagenome (GOLD analysis project Ga0098040, IMG submission 75065) | Marine viral communities from the Subarctic Pacific Ocean - 7_ETSP_OMZ_AT15161 metaG | ecosystem: Environmental > Aquatic > Marine > Oceanic | place: Pacific Ocean | collected 2015-01-08
AATCTCCACCAGAAGCCGCCCAAGAATTATCTCCACGAAGAAAAGTGCTTGAACTTGCTGTTCCTGTTGCAGTTAATTTAGCAAGAGTAACAGTTGAATCGCTTGGTGTTCCTATATCTAAGACATTCCCATAAACCATTATGAAATCTATTGAGTCTGAACTCGCCAAAGTGGAAGCAAAGGTAAGAGTGCTACCAGAAATAGTGAATGAGGTTGTTGGCGCTTGGATAACACCATTTAAAGATACCAACATATGATTAACTGATTCTGGAACAAAATTAACTGAACCTACTTGCATAGTATAACTAGCAGTTGCACTTGCAGTTAGAGCATCAAGTTTAACAAAATTTCCTACTGAGGGGGATTTTCCAATATAACTCATTTATTTGCTCCTTATGGTTTCGTTGGCCATGTTACTTTAGACACTTTGTCTACTGTATCTAATCCAGTAGGTAAATCTCTTAAATCTTTTCTATATTTTTTTTGTTCGTCTGTCATTGTATTATCAGAAGCACCCCACCAATCAGTTTGAGTTAATAAAGCATTTCTTTTATTTCTTAATGTTTGTAAATCTCTATCAAGTTGTCCATCAGACCATGATTTTTCTTCTGCATCACGAGCAGTTTCTTCTTCTACTGTAAACTGTTTTGTTCTACCTCTTGTTAATTGATGAAATCTTGGCATATTTTTTCTCCTACGCTAATCCAAATAATTTAATTTTACCAGAAGCAAGATTGCCACTACTCGGATATATTTTAATGTTATTAATTACAGCTTGAGTTGAATCTGCCATAGCTAAATTATGTTCATAAATTAATACTGGAGGGTCATCTGTATTTCCAAATGACGTTCTAATTAAAAACTTTTTATAACTTGATGAATTTAATGAAAAACATTCTATAGTTGAGTCTATTTTTAAAGCGGCATCATTTCCATTATTTGAAAGATTGCCTGTTATACCTATTTTGTTTGAAGCGGCACTATATCTACTTTCAATATCGTTATTACTTGTGACTTGTCTACCATTAAAAGATATGAATCTATAATCATTAGAACTATCTCCTTCATAACTACTACCATTATTGTTTGAAATTCTCATAAGAACTTCAACATTACCACTACCAGGATGTACATTTTCAAGAGTTATTAAATAGTTATCATAAGTTGATGTTATATCACTAGAGTCAAATACTGCTGTGCTTGAACTACTTAGCGTTATTGTATCAATTAAAGTTGATCTGCCACCACCAGCATCTTCAAAAGCTGGAGGACTTCCAGCACCTGTTGATGTTAAAACTTGTCCATCATTACCAGTTGTTATTGCTACAGGATTTCCACTTGCATCATAACTAATTACATTACCATCTGTACCACTAGCCATTTTTGCAAGAGTTATAGCATCATCACCAAGTTTTGCAGTTGAAACTACACCATCTGTTATATCAGAAGCTGTTAATGGTGCAGAAGTAGGTTGAACTCCAATAAATCCCATACCTTACTCCTATGTTATTTCCATTATGGACAATGATGCATCAATTTTTGCTGAAACATCACAGTCTACTCTAATTAAATCAGTAGTCTGTAAAACTACCTTGCTGCCTGACAATACTTCCAATGATGAACCAGCGGGAATTGTAACATCTTTAATCAGATACACATTTGCATTGGTTTCTGTATCAGAAGTATTACTTTCTAACTGAACATCTGCTGTTATGGAAGTTGAATGAATATTACATAGTATTAATCCAAGAACAACTGCAGTAGTTGAACTAGGACAAGTATATAATGTTTCCCAGCTACCAGCGCTGCTAGGCATAGCAGTATTTGATTTAACTTTAAAAGTATTAGCCATTAGACCTCCTTAAATTGTTATATCTATTTTTCAACGCACACCTATAACGCTATCGCTAAAGCTGTTGCTGTTGCTTCTGTTACTGGTCCTGTTGGTCCAGTCGGTCCAGTCGGTCCACTTGGTCCTGTTGGTCCACTTGGACCTGTTGGTCCAGCTGGTCCAGTACTTCCAGTACTTCCAGTCGGTCCACTTGGTCCAGTCGGTCCAGTCGGTCCAGCCACACTACTTTCTGATGCTTGAATAAATGATATACCTATTTCATCAGCATTACTGAAAGTGCTATTACTAGCAATATGTGTTACATTAATTTTTGTATAACCTGATGCTGAAGTATTAGCAGCATTAATTTTAAAGTGTGCAAATTTTGTGCTGTCTGTTAGTTTAAATATTCTTATTCTACCTTTATTGTCAGTTGCTCCCACATCATCTAAAGAATTAATCCAAGCAGTAACATCTACTGAATCTATGTTTTCATCATCAATATATAATTTTGATACACTTGCTACTGTTCCGTGATTATAGCGTAGATTACCACTAGATGGGTCACTATCTGTTGTTGTAGTGCTAAATCTATATTTAACTGTATCTCCACCAAATCCAGTAGAAGAACCAGAAGGACCTGTCGGTCCAGTAGGACCAGTAGGACCTGAAGGACCAGTTGAACCTGAAGGACCAGTAGGACCAGATGGACCTGTAGAACCAGTAGGTCCACTAGGACCTGTTGGTCCAGTAGGACCAGCTACTGACGAATCAGCTCCAGTCGGACCTGTTGCTCCAGTTGCTCCAGTCGGAACACCAAAGGTAAAGACACCAGTTGTTGTATTGAGAGATGCAGTTGCTGGACTACCAGCAGATACAGTTGAAACAGCAGCACTAAAATCTAAATGTACTGCTTCTAAAGCACTAGCTCCACTATTCCATTTAACTCCTTTGTGTGCTACTGGCTCAGGAAATGTTTCGTCTAGGTTAGCATCTACTGTAGTTGCTTTAAGTAAAGGTGCTCTCCTAATATTAAATTCTTGTTGAGCTACTTTTGCTGTTAGTTTATCAAATTCTGTATTTAAAGAATCTATTTGAAAACTACCTGAAGTAGCGAAATCTGTTGTTCTTGATACTGCTAAATCTCTTTGAATAGTTATAACATCTGATGAAGAAGAAGGAGCATGACCACCAGCAAAGGTAATACTGCCACCACCTGATTCACCAGCTCCAGCTACAGTATAATGAGTAGTTAAAGTTTTAAGGGTATCATTGATATATACTTTTAAATCTGCATCAGCAAATATCTCAAAGTTATATGCGTGAGGACCAGCACTTGTCGTTCCTGTTATCTGTACTCTAGGAGCATTATCTGATATTGTTATATGTGCCACTAATCATCTTCCTTTTCTATTAAAGTTCCATATGCAGATTCACTTGCTTGTCTAAACCAGTCTTTCCATACCCATAAATTGTTCCAAGGAATTAGTCTACGCACAATCGCAGCTCTATCATTTCTTGTTGCATCATCTGAAGTCATAGACCATATTGCTTCAGTTACCATATTAACGCCAGGTCCGAAAGGTTCACCCAATCTATCTCCCATATTAACTTCACCAAATAAAGGTCTTGCTCCAAAAGCTGGTCTTGCTCCCAAATGTCCACCTGATAATGTTTCTAACATTATATTCATATCATTAACTACACCTACCATACCTGTTAATTCTATTACTCTTATTGTTTGTTCAGTAAAAGTTTTCTTATCCCAATAAGGGTCTCTCCATCTTGCTGAGAAATAACCTAATGTCATCATAGCTACAAGTCCTGACATAGTAGCAGCATCTCGTCTTTGTAATCCAGCTAACATAATCTTAGAAGTAGCTGACATTCCATAAGATAAGAATTGAAATGGCATACTAAAACCAGAAGAATCAGCTCTAAAATATTTTTTTTGTCCTGATGCTGTTCTTCCTGTAGCTATTTTTAATACTCCATCCATAAGATTTGGTCTATCAGCAGCTCTAGGAGTTACAATAGTTCTAACTATTTCATCTGATAAATGTGAACGAACATAATGAGCTAGTTCTTGGTCACCCCAAGACATAGTATTCATTAAAAAAATATTATCTCCTCTTTGTATATTACCAGCATTTAATTCTCTTACAATTTTTAATGCTTTTCTTTGGTCTATTCCTACTTCTAATAACCATTTCATATCATTTGGTTTTATAGTTCCTTTACTCCATTCAAGACTATGTTTAACCATTCTATGTTGTCCTAATACTCCAGTAAAATCTTTTAACATTTTAGTCCAAGGAGCTAATAAATTAGCTACATAAAATACTCCTGTGTTTCTATTTAATGCTCTTTCAAATCCACTAATGCCTCCTATATCTCCACCAGCTTCTACAAATCTTCTTTGTGCTAATGCAAATACAACATCAAGTGATTCACCTACTTCATCTGAAATCATTTTAGATGCCATTTTAAAATCTTTTGTTGAAGTCATTAAATTTTTAACACCAGTACCAAAAGTATTTTTAAATCCATGCATCATTATAGGTCTACCAGCATCAAGTATTGCTGTTTTAATAACAGAACCCATAATAGCTAATGCTGTCCAGTTCTTCGCAACCTTAACTCCTCTTTCAAATATAGCTGTAGGGTCAGCTAAATTAAATTGCATTAATACTTTATCTTTTAAATCTTTAAGTTCATCTAAGTAATCATATAAATCTTCTGCATATTTTTTTGCTTTAGCATGATTACCTTGTTTTGCTGCTGGAATAATATATTTATCAGTTGTGTATTGAATTATTCTTCTTATTTCTCCAGCCATAAATCTATCACCAAATTTATCAGCCATAGCTATCATAGGAGATAATCTACTTATGTATGCTTTAGTTACTCCTTCAACATCTTCTTGAATAAAAGATACTACTTTATTATCTACATTAATAATAAACTCACTATTATCCATTCGTAAGTTTCTACTTTTTAAATAACGAACACCATTACCTCCACCTTTTTTTCTATAGAGCCAAGCCATAGAACCATCAATATCATCTATCTTTGCTTGATTAACTATGTCATCATATGTTTTATCTACTGCTTTTTGTATTCTTGCTGGGTCATCTGAAAGGTTAATTGGTTTTCCATTTCTATAAATAATTGGATTCTTTTTATAGTAATCAAATATTATAGCTTTAAATTGTTCAGGGTATTTTGTTATAGCATCTAAATTCCACATACGAGGAAAATAATTTTCTAATAAATCTTTAAATCCATTTGCTTTACCTGTTTCTAAATAATCTATTAGTTCTTTTTCATATGCTCTTAAATCATCTAATTCATTTTTTAATCTATCTCTAATACCTTTTAAGTATGGAGCTGATTGAATATTTTGTAATTCTTTTCCAAGATTATTAAATCTTCTTCTTAATGATTCTATATCTATTCTTACTTTCTTAAGTTGTTTAGCTATACCTTTTTCAGTAGCAAACATTCCTTTCTCCGACATTTCCATTCCTATTTCACGATAGAATTTTCTATACCTATCTGCTACTTTTTTAATAATATCATCTGCATCATCTCTAGGAGTTATAATTTGATGGAATATTTTTTTAGAAAATTCATTAAAAGTAATAGGGTTATTAGGTTTTCCTCCACCACTCTTACCAATATTACCACTCATTTGATTCCACTTTGCTCCAATATCAGTCATAGTATTAGTTACTTCAACATCTAATATTGTTCTTCTATTTGGATTACCTGTAAATTTTGCATATCCTTCTCTAGTATAATCAATTAATTGTTTATTTTTTCCTAGATAAGTTTTTGCCATTGATTCTACATTGTTAGGTCTAGCAATACCCATTAACAAACCAGCGTGTCTTACACCTGACCAAGATAATTCCCATATCTTAGATGCTAAATAATTATCACCACCAAAACCTTTTTTAACTTTATCAATTCCTCTATAAAAGGGAGTAAATTTACTAAAAAACTTTTCTACTCCTAGGGCATCTCCAATATTAAAAGCTCCTCTTTTCATTTGTCCACCCTGTTCAGGAGTAATGGCATGATTTATTTTAGAGTTATAAATCTTTCTGCCTTTTACTCTTGCTAAAGCATAATTATTTATTCTTTCATTATAAGCTGAAGTATTTTCTTTAACTTTTCTTTTAATTTTAAATCTACCCCAAGCTCTTTCTATAGCAAATTGTATTGTTTCATCTACTGATGAGAATGTATCATCTGCAAATACTCTAGTTGTTCCCATATATTTAGGATTAGTCCACCATCTTTCTCCATCATCAAATAATTTCATTAATCTTCTACCATCAAAAACTACCCTAAAAGTTTTTCCTACTTTTTCAACAAAAGACCATGTATTTCTTTTTCCTAAATCTTCCCATTTTTTTGCTTTTCTCCAAGGATTATCACCTTGTAATATTATTTTAGAAATTGGTTTAGCATCTGCATTATCCCAAGGTGAGCCTACCTTATTTTCTATCTTTGCGTGTTCATTATCAAATTTTTGTCCAATATCATCTACACTTTTAGAATTAAATTTAGTTTTTGTTGCTTTACCAAATGCTCCAAACCCTCCACCAATTAATCCACCAATAATAGTACCAGTACTAATAGCCATAGCAGATTCTCTAGCTGTTCTTGTTGGGTCATAAGTATGATATAATGCTTCTTCTGCTGACATAATTCCAAACATCATGCCACCAGCTTTAGCAAAACCTCTTGCTATACCTACACCCATAGTTGCTGGTAAAGGAATAAGATATAATGGATTTGCCATTCCAGTTAGAAATCCCGGTGTCCATCTATCAGAATATTCTAATCTTTGTTTTGCTTCATTCTTTTCATCTAATCTTCCTTTTACATATTCAAAGTGTGTTTGACTTCTTGTCATAGCTAAGTCTTCTATGTGTTGTTCATATTTTTTTAAATCTTTAAAATAAGGATTACGATTTTCATCTAAAGCATTCCATGATTCATCATGTTCAAAAATACCCATATCATTATTAAGTCCATATTGAACAGCTCCTTGCCATTGTAAAGTCCAATGGTCTACCATATCTCTCCAATAAGATTGTCCATAATAATCAGGAGCAGTAGGAGTTATAAAAGGTCTATATTCATTTTCAGTATATTCATTTGGCAGCATCAATTCATTAATAGGAAGATTGATAGCTTCTTGAAAAGCACTTGAAGATTTTTGTAAACTGGTTACCATTTATATTAACCTATTTGTATGTATGCTACACCATCATCTGTGTATTGGAATGATTCGTGTGGTTTAGATAGCCATTCTAATCTCATATCTTTTGCATCTTTTAAATTTTGATGCCATCTTTCTTTATTTAGTTCTTCATACTTAACACCAAAATCTATAACAAAAGGTTCTCCATCTTTATTAGTTAATTTTTTTAATTGACCCCAATATACTTGACCTACATCTGGTTGTTTAAAATATAATTCATACATAGGATATCCTTTATTATAAACATTAGGTTTAGCTTTAAGAAATACATTTTCTCCTAATACTAAATTTATATAACCAGCTTTAGGATTATCAGGGTATTGTAATATTTGATAGTTAGTATGTGCTGGAGTAACTTTTTTTGCAGCAGCACCTTTAGCAGTTGCCCATTCTGTTTTTTCTGCTACATCTTCTATATTAATTCCACCAACAAAATCCCAATCTGCATTAGCAACAAAATCTTTTAGTACATGATTTTCTAACCATGTAAAATCTGGCTTCCCATCTCCATCAGTATCATGTCCTCCAAAGAATAATTCTACTGGTAAATGTGTCATCATTACATCATTAGCATCTTCTTTCCACCCACCTAAAGATGACATAGCACTAAATCCATATTTGCTAGGTTGCCATCGAAAAAATAATGTATGTGTTATTGCACTATCCATAGCTGCTTGATGGTCAAACCCTTTAAACCTATTTGTTTTATATATTTCTAATATAGTATGTTTTGCTTCTGAATCCCAAACCATATTAGGAGGTACTTTTTTTGAACCTTTAACTAAATGTCGCCACACATCTGAGTTTTCAAACATAGTTTTTTGTTCAACAGAAGTACCATAATATTCATCTTCACTAAAAGCATTGTTTTGTGTTCTATTATAATCAAAATTGATTCTATCTTTTATAGATTTCATTAAAGTTGGAAGATTATCAGGACTGTAATTTTGTAGTTGTCTATCTATCATATGAAACATTGATAATGCTTCAGGATTTAATGATGCTGTAATTTCAAAACCTACATTACCACCAGAAAAATCTGATAGGTTTTGTACTTTTTTAAAAAAATGAAATTGTTGTAATGCTAATTCTATAGATTTGTCATCATTCAAAGTATTATGAACAATACCATTTAACCAATCATATTCTGTTGTAGGAAGAACATTAGTATTAGCAATAAAACTTAATAAAAGTTTTTCATCACTTCCTCTTATCTTTTGTGAGCTTGGGTCTACACCATAAATTGGGTGAGTATATAATTTTTTTTCATTATCATGGTAATTAATATAATCATCAGCTTGGTTTCTCCATGTACTATCAGTAGGAGTACCTTTTCTATATCCTATACCATTATTTATATTAGAAGATAATACTCCTGAAATCATCCATATATCAGCTAATTTTTGTCCAGCTCCAGCTTCAATAGAATTTAATTTAGTTATTATTTTACTCATAATCTGCGCTCGGTATCTAGGTTTTTTATCAAGGAAATCTTCTGATTTATATAAATCATCTGCCCATTTATTTATTGCATCTGCATCATTACCTAACATTAAAAAATCCATTACATGACCACTTGTCCAATCTATACTAAATTCTTTTAGTAATCTTAGAAATGTTCCATTGTTCATTATAGTTTGATTATTAACATTACCTATAATACTTTCTAGTAAATGTTTTCCATCTCCTGTTTCTATATACTTTTGAAACATTGCTTTTGTTTCTTCACCTAAATCCATACCAGCAAATATTTTTTCTATTGAACCCCACTTTTTTAATAGTCTTTCTTTTTCTACTAAGTATTGTGGGTTGTGTTCTCCTTGTGCTAATAAACCATTAATAAAATTCATGTCTTCCATTAACTCAACTTCCATTAATAATTTTATATTTTGTTTAGTAGCATTATTAATTCCATTTATAATTATTCTTTGTCCATTTACTTTTTCTTCCCATTGATTAATTATAGTTTGATTATCTATACCTACAAATTCTTTTATTGAATTTATATAAGCATTATCTGTAGTTCCAGTTATTGCTTCTTGTAATTGAAATAAACTTATTTGACCTTCTATTGGTTCAGCATCATCACTAACTGCATTATCAATTAAGTTTTGTATTAAGTTTGTAGATAAATCTCTTTTTAATAAATTGACTTCACTTATTTTTTTTTCTGGTGATAATAAAGTGCTTGTATTTATATCTGTTATAGATTTGTTTAGTTCATTTATTTGTGCGTGTAATGGAGCATATAATGATAAATATTGTTCAGATGAAGCATCACCTGTTACTTTTACTTTTCTCCATTCACCTTCATATTGGTCTGCAACAAATAATTCTATCTTACTTTCTTTATCATTCCATTCAAATACCATAGACCTATCATTACCTAGAGGGTCTACTGAAGGTAGAATATTTTTTATTTCTTTAATTGCTGATTCTTTTAAAGTTTGAAATGAAGTTAATAATTTATGAGCATCAGTATTCATTTGCTCTTGTAATTCACGCATACCTATTTGTTTATAATAAGTGCTAAATACTTCTGCTTCTAATAATTCTATATCGTTTTGATAATTTGGTCCTACATTTTCTTTTACTTTTTCTAAATATGAATCAACTGCTGCTACAAATCCTTCTGAATCATTATGGTATTGAACATACATTTGGTCAGCAAATGTTACTGCTGATGCTTTAATACTTAATCCAAATATTTTCTCTCTTTCATTATTATAAGCATCATTATATATTTTGCCTGAAGGTAGTCTGTCATTTGTTATTGGTGTTTTAAAACTACCAATAATATTTTCATTATCATCTACAACATCTGTAATTCTTTTATCACCAGTAGGACTTTCTACATAATATTCTTCTTTATAATCTAATGGAATATCTTTTGCGTCATACAATGCTTCTTTAGAAACTTTATCTGCTCCATATCTAAAAGCAGTATCAATAATATTATCTGCTGCTCTTTTAGTTCTTTCTAATGCTTGTGTTCCAGCATCAAAACCTTGTCCTCGTACTACTCCTATTTCTCGTAGTCTACTTTCTCTTTTAATATTTTCTATAGCCATTATGCTGGTTCATTTGATGGAGCATCATCTTTATTTAGTTGATATAATTTATAACTAGATGAAGCAAATGTATTTCCAATATCAGACACAGCTCCCCATACTGCATATCTTGCACCAAGACTTGCTTGACTAATACCGAGGTTTGCTCTTGTTATAGATGCCTCTTTGTTTAAATCTATTTGTGCTAAATTATCATTTAATACTCTAGCATTATAAGATGTATGTGCTAAGAAAGAAGGACTAGAAAATGTATCTACTCCTGAACGAGTTGCTAAAGATAAATTACTTCCCATTTGAAATTCATGTCTATCTTTTGCTTGAACTGTATCATACTCAGCTTTTTTAATAGCTATCTTTTTATTAGATTCATATTGTTCTTTTTGAAGTGCAGCTTGTTTTTTTGCTATTTGTGCTTGTTGAATACTTGTACCAACAGATACTGCTGTGGCTATCATAATCATTGTTACTGGGTCGCCCATTAATAATCTATCTCCAATACTAATCCTCTAATTTTTAAAGGCGTAGGTACATCTGAGGTTAATGTTACCTGTGCATCTTGACTATAACCTGTCAAATAAAATTCATGTTTACCATTTGAAGCTGTTCTTGTTAAGCTCCCACTTCCTATACTTCCTGTTACTTGTCTCACTTTTAAATCCTGACCTTCTATATCTACATCAATAGCATCTTGAATATCTAATATACAACGCACTATTCTTTTATATCTAGCAGTTAATGGTTGTCCTTGTATAGCTACATCTATTGGCATAGTTTTTAAAACAGAATCATATTTAAAACCACAAGACATAGAGCTTACAGGTACATCTAAAGTAATTCTATCATTACTGTCTACTGTAAATTCTCCTAAATATTCATTTCCACTTATAGCAGATATACCAGATTGGCTGGTTAAATGTGTTCCTACTGTCCACATATGACCTTTAGTAAAAGTAAGAGCAGCATTATCTGCTGGTGAAGATGCAAGATTGGTAGTTAAATTTAAAGTTTGATTTGCTCCACTTAATGTAGTTACGCCTGATACAGTATAAGTTCCTGATATTCCAGCAACAGTAAATTCATCTCCTACTTTTACAGTATGCGTTAATCCATCTATAATTAAACTATTCCCTGTTTGACTTCCCCCATTAACTAAAGGAGTTCCGTATGGATATATTGTTCCATCAATATAACAATCAAGAGGTTTAGAATCTGTTAAATCCATCTTCTCTAAATAATATTTTGTTGAGCTATTAATAGTACGAGAAGTTACTGCAAATATATCATTGACTACTGAAGTCATAGAAACAAATCCAGCTCCATTAGGTGTAGTCCATTTACTCCACCCTTGTACTTTATCACTTCGTAAAGTATGGAAAGCAGCTATAGAACCATCAGTATTTACTAATACCCAAAATTGTTCAGGTCTTTCAGTTGTTCCAATTATTATTCCTGTTTCTGTAGGTTGATTAACTACATCTGTTAAAAAAGAAATTCCATTAGAAGTATATCCATCTTGGATATCATCATAAATATATTCTCTAGCTACAGTACCACTTCGTTGTATAAAGTATGTAGCTCCATCTAATTGTTGTGGTCTTATTTTTTTTATACCAAAAGTAGTTTGTCTTTTAAAAGCTATATTAGTTGGACCTATACCACCAGTAGATTCAGGTCTTAAATAATATTCTCCACCATCAGTAAATATTTGTAAGTTTCTTCCTTGTTGCATATAGCGTATTTCATCTACTTTATCTGAACCTAAAGTTACATCTATTGCATCATCTGCACTTGCATTATCTATATCAAAATTAAAATACTCTCCAATCTTTGATGCCATAATTCCTGAAGGTCTACTTGTACTACCAGCAAAATATAATCTATCATCAAAGATAGCAACGGATTGAGGATATCCTCTTACATCATTAAATGTTTGTTCTCTCCAATATACTGTTGCATTTGTTGAATCTAAAGTTTCTCTTACAGTTACAGCTACTTGAGTTCCTGAAGTATATCCAGTTACTTGTACTTGATGATATTTATTTGCTGGGTCGTCAGTTAATGAAAATCTACAGCCAACATGATTATTAGTAAATATAGATGCTGATGCAGTAAGCGTTACACCTGTTCCAGTTGTAGCACTAGGAGTTAAAGTTACATTCCATTGATTAAATTTAAAGAAAGGACAATGCACAGTAGCAGCATCATCTGTACCAGCCGAGTTATCCATATTACATTCACCAGTATCATCAGTTGCAAAATGAAAATTTCTAATTGTAAAAGATGTTGCAGAAGTTCTTACAAATTCTTGAGTAGCAAATCCACTATGAGAAAAGAACATAGTGTCGCCATATTGAGCATAAGTAATTTCATTTATTTGGTCAGCAGTCCATGGACAACTACTTACTGTAGTTATTAAAGTTCCAAGAGTAGAATATACTTTTACATTACTAGCATATAATACTAATACATATGTTTCATCTGCACTAAAGGTCCAAGGTATTATTCTACCAGTAGCTCCTACTTCAGCAAGGTATTTGAAACCTTGTCGTTTCATTACCCCACCTTGTGCTAAATGCCACCAGTTAGTAGAGGTTGCTATTCCGTCTTTATATCCTTGTAAATCTGTTCTCGAAGTTAAGAGAGGGTCTATCTGACCAGCTTGAAAGGTATTTTGTGCTGTTCTAAATATTGGCATATCATTTTAAATATTGGATATTGTAGAACCCCTAAACTTAGCAAATCTACTTGTAGTAAATTTTCTTGTTGGTTGTTGTGTTGAATCTAAGTTCTTAGCTCTACGATATTGTATTTGATATTTTTGTTCATATAAGTTTGCCATCTCTACATTTCTTGCAATAGCATGAGCAAAGACTGATGCTAAATGATATTCCAAAGCTAGTAAGAAATACTTAGGCATTTCTTCTTCTGCTGGTCTATATGTATAATCTGCTATTACTGTATCGGTTGATTGTAAGTCTGTATATAATTCGTTGTTAAATATATCGTATTCAGTAATGGTATTACCACTTACTGTTATTCTTTGTATGTATAAATTATCAGAAGGTAGGTAATGACTTTGTGTCCATATACCTGTTGGAGCTGTAGCATTAGCTGAAAGCTGTGATTGTTTTGTGGCAAATCTCCAGCGACAAGCTGTTAAATCACCATCTAAAATATCATAGTATAAATCATTAGCTACTGTAGATTCTGTACTTCCATCAGAAAAACTGGAGATTCTATTAGCTCCAATCATTACTATTGCTCTATTAGCTACTGTTACATTAGTTACTGCCACATTAATTCCTTTTTAAACAAGGGGGAAAAAATCCCCCTTGTGATTAGATTACTACGCTAAAATTACTGTATCACAGTTAGTGCCACCATCCTGTACAGATACAATTAATATATCCACTACAGCATTAGAGCCACCACTATTTACAAAAATAATATCACCAGCAGTCAATAGTTTATAATCAGCTAAAAAATAATCAGCGTCATCTATTGTACCGATTGCGTCCCCATCTGTATAATACCAAAGAGCATTTGAAGCTCCCATTTGTGATATTTTTTTGATAGGATTGTCAGTTGAATAAGCCATACTAAATCCTCCTACTCGTCACAGATTACTTCTTCAACGCCATTATCGTCAATCATAGCAGCACCCATACTCATCATAGATGTAGTAAGGTGAGCTACCTTTTCAGGAATATAGTTAATTTCAGTAACTATATCTTGACCGATAGCGTGTCCGACAGCAGAACGGTGATATGCGAATGTTTTTCTATCTGAAGAACCATCAACAGGTAATCCTGAGAAAGCATAGAACATAAATCCTAACCATCTTTTAGCTGTCATACCACCAGAATATGGTAGCTCGTTAGCTGGGACATAGTCCAAGCTAGCAAATTGAGTAAGGTCTAAAAGATTAGTCCATTGTTTATGTCCAACAACCCAGAATCTATCGCCATCATCAGGAACATTTCGAGTACCAAAGTTTTCAAAAGCTAATTGAGCTTTAGCTAGACTAAGTCCAGCCGCTGGTGAACCAACAGACTGTGAATTAGATGTACCATCTAAAACAGTAGTAAGTTGTTCATCAGTTTTTCTGCCCAACGCCCACGCAGCATTTTGTGCTACTACTTGGCGTTCGTCAATGTTTGTTTTTAGCTCGTCTAATTTGTCAACATAATCTGC
>Ga0098040_1000782_pt1 | contig 14317 bp, 9 predicted proteins | sample 7_EtaG_FD_75065 | JGI IMG/M metagenome (GOLD analysis project Ga0098040, IMG submission 75065) | Marine viral communities from the Subarctic Pacific Ocean - 7_ETSP_OMZ_AT15161 metaG | ecosystem: Environmental > Aquatic > Marine > Oceanic | place: Pacific Ocean | collected 2015-01-08
AAAGTTATTTAGGTAAAAATAAATATGCTATCAAACAAGATCAAATATTTGCGTATAAAAGAAATAATCAATGGAAAGCTTTAGAAGGATATTGTTTTATAAAACCAATTAAATCATACGATAAATTTAGTATAGAAAAAGAACAACCATTAGTTGGTATAATGAAATATTGTGATGATAATCTTAAAAATATTAAAATAGGAGATTTAATAGGTTTTACACCATTTAGTAAATATGAATTTATTATAAATGGTGAAAGATTATATAGAGTATTAACAAATTCAATTTCAATTAAATATGAATATCAAGGAAACGAAAAAGAATATAATCCAAGCTGGACACAGGGCGGTTGAAGAATTAATTAAAGTTGCTAAAGAAAAAATTGTTGATAGCGAAGAAGATGTATCCGCTGATAGATTAAAAAATGCAGCCGCAACAAAAAAATTAGCTATATTCGATGCTTTTGAGATATTAAATAGAATTGAAGAAGAAAAAAATATATTAGAAAACAAACCATTGCAAAGAAAAGATGATACATTTTCTGGTTTTGCTGAACGTAGATCAAAATAATGTACAAACAAACTTTATATAAAATTATTGAGCCAATAAGAATTAATACTTTAAAAAGACTCAATAAAGGTAAGAAATGGAAATACGGTTATAATAAAGAGCATGATATAGTTGTTCTAAGTAAAACTGGGGTAATTGGTGAAATTTATGATATACAGGGTTTTAAAATAGCTTTACCAAAACCAACAAAAGTATATAAAAGACATAAAGATAAAAAAGAACAGTATTGGGAAAAATTTGAAACGCAAAAATCCTTCAAAAATATTAAAACAATATTTGATTGGAGATCATATCCCGATGATTTAAAAGAACAATGGTATGATTATATCGATGAAGAATTTAATCGCAGAGAAAATGGTTTTTGGTTTTATAATAATGGTATTCCTACTTATGTTACCGGTACTCACTATATGTATCTTCAGTGGTCAAAAATTGATGTGGGTGCTCCTGAATTTAGAGAATCCAATAGATTATTCTTTATATTTTGGGAAGCTTGTAAAGCAGACAAGCGTTGCTATGGAATATGTTATCTTAAAAATAGACGATCTGGTTTCTCGTTTATGGCAAGTGCTGAGACAGTTAACCTTGCTACTCTCGCGTCTGACGCCCGTTATGGTGTCTTGTCAAAATCAGGGTGGGATGCTAAAAAAATGTTTACAGATAAGGTTGTACCAATATCTATTAACTATCCATTCTTTTTCAAACCGATTCAAGACGGGATGGATAGACCTAAAAGTGAATTAGCATATAGAGTACCAGCACAAAAATTCACTAGAAAGAAATTACAAGTTAATGCTCCAGTAGAGGAAATTACTGGACTTGATACAACTATTGATTGGAAAAATACTGGGGATAATAGTTATGATGGAGAAAAATTAAATTTATTAGTTCACGATGAGTCAGGAAAATGGGAAAGACCAGATAATATACTAAATAATTGGAGAGTAACAAAAACATGTTTAAGATTAGGTAGTAGAATTATTGGTAAATGTATGATGGGAAGTACATCAAATGCGTTAGATAAAGGTGGTAATAATTTTAAAAAATTATTTAAAGATTCTGATGTAACAAAAAGAAATAAAAATGGACAAACAAAATCTGGTTTATATAGTTTGTTTATACCAATGGAATGGAATTTTGAGGGATTTATGAATAAACATGGTATGCCAGTGTTTGATACTCCAAAAAGCGAAGTATTTGATTTATATGGAGAATTAATAGATATTGGTGTTATAAATCATTGGGAAAATGAAACAGAAGGATTAAAAAATGATCAAGATGCTTTAAATGAATTTTATCGTCAATTTCCACGAACTATTGAACATGCTTTTAGAGATGAAACTCAAAATAGTATTTTCAATTTAGCTAAAATTTATGAACAAATAGATTATAATGAAGAAACTTCAAATAATATATCAATAGGAAATTTTCAATGGATTAATGGAATTAAAGATACAAATGTAATATTTTATCCAGATCCGAAAGGAAGATTTCATGTAACGTGGGTACCACCAACTCATTTACAAAATAAAGTTATTGAGAGAAATGGAAAAAAATATCCCGGTAATGAACATATTGGAACGTTTGGTTGTGATAGTTATGATATATCAGGAACAGTTGATGGTAAAGGATCAAAAGGTGCATTACATGGACTTACTAAATTTAGTATGGAAGATGCTCCTAGAAGTAAATTCTTTTTAGAGTATATAGCTAGACCACAAACAGCTGAAATATTTTTTGAAGATGTTTTAATGGCAATACATTTTTATGGTATGCCTTTGCTTGCGGAAAATAATAAGCCAAGATTATTATATTATTTAAGAAGAAGAGGATATAGGGGTTATTCAATGAATAGACCTGATAAAGTTTGGAATAAATTATCAGTAACTGAGAAAGAAATTGGTGGAATACCAAATACAAGTGAAGATATTAAACAAGCTCATGCCGCTGCTATTGAAATGTATATTCAAAGTCACGTTGGTAATATAGATGAAGGTAAAATGGGGAATATGCATTTTAATAAAACATTAAATGATTGGTCAAGATTTGATATAAATAAAAGAACCAAATACGATGCAACAATTAGTTCTGGTTTAGCAATTATGGCATGTAATAGACATTTATATTCACCAAATATGGAAAAAGAAAAAACAAAGTTAAATATAACATTTGCTAAGTATAAAAATACTGGCAAATTATCAAAAATTATAAAGTAATAACATGGCGAAAAAAACTAAGGGTTATTTTCCAAGTCAAGTAGTTAGCGATGCAGAAAAGGCTAGTTATGATTATGGTTTAAGTATAGCAAGAGCAATAGAAGATGAATGGTTTGGTAAACAATCAAATAGACATAGTATTAATCAAGCTGCATTTCATAAATTAAGATTATATGCTAGAGGAGAACAATCTATACAAAAATATAAAGATGAACTATCTATTAATGGTGATTTATCATATCTTAATTTAGATTGGAAACCAGTACCAATTATACCTAAGTTTGTAGATATAGTTGTTAATGGTATAGCTGAAAGAACTTATGATGTTAAAGCATATTCTCAGGATCCATATGGTGTTGATAAAAGAACAAATTTTATGACATCTGTTTTAAGAGATATGAATACCAAGGAGATAAACGATCATGTAATGGATTCTTTTGGCATTAATTTGTATGAAAATGATCCAGATAGTTTACCAGAAACTACAGAAGAATTAGAATTACATATGCAACTTAATTATAAACAATCTATAGAAGTTGCAGAAGAACAAGCATTGAATGTATTATTAAAAGGTAATAAATATGATCAAACTTTAAAAAGAACATATTATGATTTAGCGGTTCTTGGTATAGGGTGTGTTAAAAATTCTTTTAATACATCTGAGGGTGTTACAGTTAAATATGTTGATCCTACTAATTTAGTCTATTCATATACCGAATCACCATATTTTGATGATATATATTATGTTGGTGAAGTAAAAGATATAACAATTAATGAATTAAAAAAAGAATTTCCTAAATTAACAAATGAAGATTTAGAAAATATAGAAAATAAACCACATAAAAATTCATTTGGAAATAGATATGGTGCTAGGGCAGAAGCAGAGAACAATGATTCAAATGTTATTCAAGTATTATATTTTAATTACAAAACATATAATAATAACGTATATAAGATTAAAAAATTATCAAATGGTATGAGTAAGGCCATAGTAAAAGATGATAAATTTAATCCAAAAATAGATAGCACAACACCATTTGAAAAATTATCAAATTCTGTTGAGGTCTTATATGAAGGTGCTTCAATTGTAGGAACTAAAACTTTATTAAAATGGGAGTTAGCTAAAAATATGATGAGACCTAAAAGTGATTATACTAAGGTTAAAATGAATTATTCAATAGTGGCACCAAGAATATATAAGGGTAAAGTTGAATCTTTAGTTGGTAGAGTAACGGGTTTTGCTGATATGATTCAATTAACACATTTAAAATTACAACAGGTTTTAAGTAGAATGGTTCCTGATGGTGTATATTTAGATGCTGATGGTTTATCAGAGGTTGATCTTGGAAATGGAACGAATTATAATCCACAAGAAGCATTAAATATGTTTTTCCAAACTGGTAGTGTTATTGGTAGATCATTTACTGGGGATGGAGATATGAATCCTGGTAAAGTACCAATTCAAGAAATAACAACTAGTGGCGGGCAAGCTAAACTTCAAAGTTTAATACAAACATATAATTATTATTTGCAAATGATAAGAGATGTGACCGGATTAAATGAAGCTAGAGATGCTAGCACACCAGATAAGGATGCCTTGGTAGGAATACAAAAAATTGCAGCTGCTAATTCTAATACAGCAACAAGACATATATTACAAGGTGGAATATTTTTAACAGAGGAACTCGCTGAATGTTTATCGTTACGAATATCAGATATAATTGAATATTCACCAACAAAAGAAGCATTTATACAACAAATTGGTTCTCATAATGTTGGTACACTTGAAGATATAAAAAACTTACATTTACATGATTTTGGTATATTTATTGAATTAGCTCCTGATGAAGAAGAAAAAGCAATGCTTGAAAATAATATACAACAAGCTTTATCAAAAAACAATATTGAATTAGAAGATGCTATTGATGTTAGGGAAATTAAAAATTTAAAATTAGCTAATCAATTGTTAAAACTAAGACGACAAAAGAAAATTGCTTTCGATCAACAAATGGCAGAAAGAAATATTCAAGTGCAAGCACAAGCAAACGCACAAGCACAACAAGTTGCCGCTCAAGCTGAAGTTCAAAAAAACCAAGCAATTACACAACAAAAAGCTCAATTAGAACATGTTGAAGCTCAACTTGAAGCACAAAAGATGCAAGCTGAAGCAATGTTGAAAAAAGATTTAATGAACCATGAGTTTCAAATTAACATGCGATTAAAACAAATGGAACTTGATACATTAAAAGCAAAAGAAACCAATAAAGAAGATCGTAAAGATGAGAGAACACGTATTCAAGCATCGCAACAATCTGAATTAATAGACCAACGTAAAAATAACAAACCGCCTAAAGCATTTGAATCCGCAGGTAATGATATACTTAGTGGAAGCATTGATACGGGTATGTTTGAACCAAGATAATATGTTTAACAAATAAATAAATAATAAAATGGCAATAGTAAGAAATGATTGGACTGGTAGTATTATGGGATCAGTGTGTACAGATGGTGGATCCGCTATCAAACCACCTACGGGTCACGTATTTATTGGATTTACTGTGTTAGCCGCAGCAACATTTGATGCAGCTGGTGGTTTAGTTGCAGAAAATGAAAATAATTATGCTAATACAGATCATGCAGCTGGTGATTTAGCTGATGGTGCTGAAACAATATTGGAAGGATCTGGTGGTGTTGAGTTAGATGCTAGTAATAGTTTTCCTGCTGGAATAACTATTTACGGTAGATATACTGAAATAGATGTAGCTGGCGGAACAATTATAGCATACATAGGAAAATAAGAAATTGTACGAGAGTACATTTATGTTTAATTAATTATATAATATTATATTATGGCAAAAGTAATAACAAAACAAGATGAAGCTCCTCAAGGCGAGGAGGTAAAAGTCAAAGTTCAAAAACCTCCTATGAAAAATTTAGGTGGTGATGATAAGGTGATTAAGGTTAATCTTGATCAACCTGTAAAAGAAACTGTAGAACAAAAAACTACAGAAGAGCAACCTAAAAAAGAAGATAATGATAAAGTTATTGAAGAGGTTCAAGAGAAAGTGGAAGAAAAAAAGGTTGAAGAAAAAGAAACTGAAAAACCAGTTTTGGAGGAAATTACAGATGAGAAGAAGGATGAGGAAGTTGTGGATAAAGTTGAAGCAATTGAAAGTGTGGTTGATGAAGCTGTAGAAAAATCAGAACAAACTGGTCAAAAATTACCAGAAAATATTCAAAAAGTTATAGACTTTATGGATGAAACTGGTGGTGATCTCGAGGATTATGTTAAGTTAAATCAAGACTATAGCAAGTATGATGATACAGCTATGTTAAGAGAATACTATAGACAATCAAAACCACATTTAAATAGTGAAGAAATAGATTTCTTAATTGAAGATAGTTTCACTTATGATGCGGAATTAGATGATCCAAAGGATATAAAACGAAAGAAATTAGCGTTTAAAGAGCAAGTTGCCAACGCTAGAACCCAAGTAGACGGGTTAAAGTCTAAATACTATGCGGAAATTAAGGCCGGGTCTAAGTTAAGTCCCGAACAGCAAAAAGCCATAGATTTCTTTAATAGATACAACGAGGATAGAGAAGTAAATGATAAAGCCGCTTCTGAACAGAAAACTAATTTTTTAAATAAAACAAATAATGTTTTTACTGACAAATTCAAAGGTTTTGAATATAATGTTGGGGATAAAAGATTTAGAATTAATGTGAAAGACGCGAACGCGGTTAAGAATACTCAAAGTGATATAAATAATTTTGTATCAAAATTTCTTGATAAAAGAAATATGATGCAAGACGCTATGGGTTATCATAAATCAATATTTACAGCTATGAATGCGGATTCAATTGCATCTCACTTTTATGAACAAGGTAAAGCTGATGGTATTAAAGATAATATATCAAAAGCCAAAAACATAAATATGGAACCTAGACAAGGTCTTGGTGAAATAGAAACTAGTGGAGTAAAAGTAAGAGTTGTTGAACCTAATAGCACATCTGGGATTCGTTGGAAAACAAACAAATTTAACAAATAAATAATAATTAAAAATGGCAGCAATAACTCCAACAGCGGGGTCGAGTCTAAATGCGACTCCTTCCCCGATACAGGCCGCGATTGCTACAAACTATCTTGATTTTCACGGAACAGGTGGAACTGTTACTGATACCACATGGGCTCAGCAATATTTACCTGATCTTATAGAAAAGGAAGCAGAAGTTTTTGGAAAAAGAACTATAGCTGGTTTCTTAAATCAAGTTGGTGCGGAAGAATCGATGGCTTCAGACCAAGTAATTTGGTCAGAACAAGGTAGATTACATCTATCTTACAAATCAACTGGTGTAAATACCACTACAGGTGTGGTTACTATTAGCGGTGTGGTTGGTACAACCGACACAGCTAGTTTTACAGCAAATGGACATTCGTTAAGAATAGGTCAAACTGTTGTAATATCTGATGGCGCAGCTAGTCCTTACGTAGTTAAGGCCTATGTTTCAAACGCAGGTACAAATACAACATGTACAGTAGTCCCTTATGCGGATACTTGGGCAGACATCGCAACCGCTGGTTTCGATAACACAAGTGCAAATATTAGATTATTTGCTTATGGATCTGAATTTATAAAAGGTCAAAATGGAATGCAAGGCGATCCAGTTCAACCAGAATTCAAATCTTATACTAACAAACCAATTATATTGAAGGACAAGTATGCAGTTTCTGGATCTGACACTTCAAGAATTGGTTGGGTAGAAGTAGCAAGTGAAGAAGGCGCAAGCGGGTACTTATGGTACTTAAAAGCAGAATCTGATACTAGAGCGAGATTTAATGATTCATTAGAAATGGCAATGGTAGAATCGGAAAAAGGTGTAGCAGCAGAATCAATAATTGATTCCACATTGGGATCAGCTGGTGACGAAACAGGTTCCGAAGGTTTATTTGCAGCTATCAAATCTAGAGGTCATTATACTTCTGGTATTGGTGGTACTTCAGCGTCTGACGATTTAGGATCTTTTGATGAAATACTCAAAAAATTCGATGAGCAAGGTGCAATTGAAGAATACATGCTTTATGTTAATAGAGACGTATCGTTAGCAATTGATGATATGTTAGCAGCTCAGAATTCTTATGGTTCAGGTGGTACATCTTACGGGGTATTTAATAACTCTGAAGATATGGCACTTAATTTAGGTTTCGCTGGTTTCAGAAGAGGTTCTTATGACTTCTATAAAACTGACTGGAAATACTTAAATGATGCAACCTTAAGAGGTCAAACAGCATTTAACAAAGTAGGTGGCGAAGGAACTGTAAGAGGTGTTCTTATTCCAGCTGGTGTTTCATCTGTTTATGATGAAGTATTAGGTAGAAATCTAAGACGTCCATTCTTACACGTTCGATATAGAGCGTCAAACATTGATAATAGAAAACTCAAAACTTGGATCACTGGTTCAGTTGGTGGAAACATCACTTCAGAACTTGATGCAATGGAGATTCATTTCTTATCAGAAAGATGTTTAATAGTACAAGGAGCTAATAACTTCATGTTACTTAACTAACATTATTATATAGAGAGTTAGGTGCTTCGGCACCTAGCACTTTATTTTTTTTAACTATTTAATTATATTATATTATGGCAAAAGCAAAAAAAGAAGTGGTTGTAGAACCACAAATAAAAAAAGAGGTGGTAACTAAGAAGAAAAAAGTTACTACACCACATCTAGAAGATGGATGGAAAATACAAGATCGCACATATAAATTAAAGCGAGGTCTTTCTCCACTAACGTATACAGTAAGATCAAGAGGTATATATTACTTTGATGAAATTAAAGGATACGAAAGGGAGTTGAAATTTACACTTAATCAAAGAACACCATTTGTTGATGAATTCAAAGGTGATTCTCGATTAGGTCATATAGTGTTTGAAGATGGTATATTGTATGTACCAAAAGAAAAAGTAACACTACAAAAATTACTATCACTTTATCATCCAGACAGAAACAGAGTGTTTGAAGAACATAATCCTGTTACTATCGCGAAAGATGAGTTAGTTGATATTGAACTAGAAATAGAAGCATTAAATGTTGCTAGAAATTTAGATATTGATACAGCAGAAGCAGTATTGCGCGTTGAGCAAGGTAGCAATGTTAGTAATTTAACATCTAAAGAAATCAAACGTGATGTTTTGTTATATTCTAGACACAATCCTAAATTATTTTTAGAATTAGTTAATGATGATAACGTTCATTTGAGAAATATGGGAATTAAAGCTGTTGAGAGCGGATTATTGAATCTCTCAGTTGACAATAGGTATTTTACATGGAAAGATACAGATAGAAAAGTCATGACAGTTCCATATGATGAACATCCATATTCAGCATTAGCTTCTTGGTTTAAAACTGATGAAGGATTAGAAGTTTATAAAAACTTAGAAAAAAGATTAAAATAATTAATCACTTTATAGGATGGTCATCCTATGGGTGACCATTACTATAAAAAAAGAAATTATGGCAGTAAATATAAATAGAGTTTATCAAAGGGTATTAGCTATTGCAAATAAAGAACAAAGGGGCTATGTTACACCTCAAGAATTTAATGTATTTGCAAACCATGCACAAATGGATATTTTTGAGCAATATTTTTATGATATAAATCAATTTGGTCGAACACCAGGAAATAGCGATGAATATTCTAATATACTAGATAATTTACAAGAAAAAATAGTACCATTTCAACAATGGAAAAAATCACTATCTGTTAATTTAGGTAGTTTAGGAACATTACCAAGTGATCCTGCATTATATAGACTTGGTAAGGTTTTTTATAATAAAGCAACTGCTACAGGATCATCAGCGTCTACATTTTTGTTAGAAATAGAAGAAATAAAACAAAATGAAATAGACAACATGGAGTTATCTCCTTTAACTCGGGCAACATCAAATAAACCTTATTATGTTAGATTAACTGATACAACAATAGATTTGTATCCTAGAACTTTATTTTCATTATCAACAGGTGTTGTTTGTAATTATGTTAAAACTCCTAGTGATGTTAAATGGGGATTTACAATGGTTAATAATGAAGCATTATATAACGCTTCTACAAGTGTAAATTTTGAATTACATCCTTCTGAAGAAACAAAATTAATTTTAAAAATATTAGAATTATCTGGAATTGAAATGAAAGACGCAGGTTTATATCAAATAGCTGATAAAGAAGAAACTGAAAATACACAACAAGAAAAAATATAAATAAATGGGATTACTAGGTACAAGAACACAAGAATCATATTACAATCAAAGTCAAAGTAAATGGAGTACTAATCCTAATGGGGTAATTACAACATTTACTTTAACAGATGTATACTTTCCAACATTAACTAGTTTAGCAAAAACCGATATAAGGGTTTTTATAAATGGTGTGGAAATTGATACTGTCAATTATGACTATGTTACAGCATCAAGTGTATTGACATTTAGTGGTAGAACAGGTAATGAAACAGTTTTACTTGAAACTACGTTTGCTCCAATTGATGGTGCTACATTAACAGTGAAAGAAAGAGCTGCTAAAGAAAATTATGGAAATTATCAATATGTAAGCATTCGTGATATTGTAAATAATTTTTTAATTTCATATGTTGGTGAAGATAAAATAATACCTAAAGTAAGAAAAGCAGATATATCTTTTCATGCACAAAGAGGTTTAGCTGAATTAAGTTATGATATTTTACGATCTGAAAAATCTCAAGAAATTGAAATTCCACCATCATTAACCATGATATTACCACATGATTATATAAATTATATTAAATTAACTTGGTTAGATGGAAGTGGATTAGAAAGAATGTTATATCCACAAAGAAAAACAAGCAACCCTACAACGTTGTTACAAGATGATGATGGTAATTATTTATTTGATGATACTGATGGTGAATTGCTTAAAGGTATACCTTCAGATACATGGAATAAATATAAAGATAGAAGTGGTGTTACAGCATCTAACGCATCTAGAGTAGATGATGATACAGATATTGACTGGAGATATAATCAAGGTCAAAGATATGGAATTGAACCAGAATTTGCACAAGAAAATGGATTTTTCTTTATTGATCCAGTAGATGGAAAAATATTTTTTAGTTCAAATATGAATGGTAAAACAGTTACATTAAAATATATAAGTGATACTTTGGGAACAGAGGACGAACAACAAGTTCATAAACTTGCAGAAGAAGCTTTGTATAAATATATAGCATACGCTCTTTTGTCAACACGTATAAATGTTCCTGAATATATGGTTAGAAGATTTAAAAAAGAAAGATTTGCTGAAATGAGAAAAGCTAAAATAAGATTATCTAATTTAAAATCAGAAGAATTAGCCCAAGTAATGAAAGGCAAATCTAAATTTATAAAATAATACAATATGCCAGAGTTAAAAAGAAATTTCATGCGAGGCAGAATGAATAAGGATCTCGATGAACGAATAGTATTACCAGGAGAATATAGAGATGCTCAAAATATTGAAATTCTTACATCAGAGTTATCAGGATCAGCATCCAACTCAGGTTCTGTTCAAAATATACTCGGTAATCAAGAAAAAAAAGGAAAAACATATAATGTTACAAATTCGGTTTTAACAGATTGGTCTTCTGCTTATATTAGTAATTTAACAAATCCAGTTTGTGTTGGGTCTGTTGTTGATACGGAATTTAATAAAATATATTGGTTTATAACATCAGATAACGTTGATGCTATTGCTGAATATGATGATAGTACTGGTGTAATAGCACCTGTATTGGTAGATAAAAATAATATATTAAATTTTAGTTCAACTAATCAAATAACGGGTATTAATGTAATTGATGGCTTATTGTATTGGACTGATAATCAATCTGAACCTAAGGGAATTAATGTTAAACAACTAAAATCTGGATCAACTGATTTCAATACACACACAAAATATGATGGATCTGATTTAATAAGCGCAACAACACTAGCAACGTACACAGGAACAACAAGTGATTTTGTGGAAAAAGATATTACAGTAATAAGAGAATATCCATTAAAAGCCCCGACATTAACAATGTCAAGAACATATAGGGCAAATCCTGGTGGAGCTGATCCTGTTGGAACTGGAGATCAACCTGCTTTTACTGAATTTAATTTTTCAAGACGTGTGGTGGAAACGGAATGGGATCCGATTGAGGAAATTAATGTAGAGAATGATTCCTGGACATTGTATAATAATAATGATGAAGTTACATTAGCATTTACACCCACTCCAACAGTATGGAGAGAGAGAGATACTATAGTTCTTGAAACAACTCGATTAATAAATAAATCATATGTTACTCATACCATAACGGGATTCATAACAGAAATAATCACTGATACAAGTGAGATAGTAATGAGAATTTTAGCTATTGATTCCCAAATACCAGCATCAGAAACAGCAACATTTGTTTGGTCAGTTGTTGTACAAGAGGAAGAAGGTTTATTTGAATTAAAATTTCCAAGATTCGCTTATAGATGGAAATACAAAAATAGTCAATATTCTTGTTATTCACCCTTTTCTTTAGTTGGATTTTTACCTGGTAGATATAAATATATGCCCCATATGGCATATAATAGGGGTATGGTAAATCATTTAAGAACACTCACAATAAATATACCAGATCCACAACCAATTGATGTGGATGAGGTGGATTTATTAATGAAAGAATCAGATAGTAATGTTGTTTATGTGATAACAACTTTAAAAAATAATGAAACATCTTTTACTTTTGATAGAGAGGTTTATAAGGGTGTTGTTAAAGAAAATCAATTATTAAGACCTTGGGACAATGTACCAAAAAAAGCCAAAGCACAAGAGCTTGTTGGTAATAGAATATTGTATGGTAATTATACACAAAACTATGATTTATCGGTAAAAGAAGAACCAGATGTACATGCGCGATTAGCCACATATCCAGTTAGTGAAGTACAAGAATTTTTAACTGATGGTACATCGAAATACGAGTTTGTATTAGATGCAGATAATTTTTCTGAATTTCCAGACCAAAAAGAAGATATTTTAATAACACGTGGTGGTGCACGTATTAGTGAAGATGATTATCCTTGGGAGGTTGCATTTAGTAGTACGGGAGTTCCAACTATTACATTTAATGAAGCAGCTCCACCTGCTGGAAATATAATGATTTACTATAGTAAAATAGGAATTGGTCAAAAATCTTTAAAATCACAAAGAACGTATCAAGCGGGTTTAGTATATTTAGATACATACGGTAGACAATCGCCGGTATTTTCGGGACAAAACGCATCATTTTATGCAGGCAAAGAAACAAGTGTAGGTGTTAATAGAATAGTTTGTGATGTTAATAATCTTGAACCACCCTCATGGGCAACACACTATAAGTGGTTTGTAAAAGAAGGGTCAACGGAATATTATAATTTAATTTTAGATACATTCTATGAAGGAGAAGATGGTAATATGTGGTTAGCATTTCCATCATCAGATAGAAATAAAGTAGATATAGGAGATTTTATAGAATTAAAAAAGAATCATGGTAATAATACAGCGGTAAGACTTCCAGTTGAGTTTAAGATTATTGATATTAAAAGTGATCCACCACAGCATGTTGTAAAGAAAAGAGTATTAAAAGAATCAAATGAATCGTGCAAAACACTTGATGGTTCTGAGAGTAGTTTTACAGCGGGTACAAAAGAATTTGAATTTTTTGGTCCAGATCCTGATGAAAACCCAAAATTCCATGAAGAATTTACTGGAGAATCTATAATTAGAATAATATCAGGCTCAAATACAAGTCAATATTATGATGTTGCAACTTTTGGTCCAACGGGTGGTATGCCTGGTACAGGTTCTTCTTATCTAAGATTAAAATGTAAAATTGAAAGACCTTTTGATAAATTAGATGTTTTTTTAACTAACATAGGACAAAATACCGCATTTACAATTGAAATTTATCATAAGGAATATAGAGATGATGCTGAATTTATTGGTAAGTTTTTTGTTAAAGTACCAAGATCAGCAGAGTTTGATACTTACATTGCGCATAGTACAATGAGTGATGTACAACAATATATTCCAACACATACACAAGAAATCGAACCTTATGTTGATAGTCTTACTGATCCAGATACAGGTAAAAGACAGAGAAAATTTACTTGGGTAGAAATTGCCAATGGATTTAATTCACAAGATGAAGGAGGATTTGGTCATCCAGAATTAGGTAATAATAAATTTTCTTTTGTTATTACTGATTATCCTTGGGATAATAACATTGATCTACCAGTTTTAGATGATGAGGAAAGAGATCCTGGTGGTGTTGATGATTATTTAGAAGGTATACCAGTTAATTCTTTTGATGAGCAATTAAATATCGGTACGTTAATACAATTTGAAAATTGTGATAATCAAAGAAGTGTTACATATAAAATAACACAACAAGATTTATGGGCATATGGTTTTATGACAGGTACCGCAGATCCAAAACGTGTAATAAGAA
>Ga0098040_1000783_pt1 | contig 14317 bp, 19 predicted proteins | sample 7_EtaG_FD_75065 | JGI IMG/M metagenome (GOLD analysis project Ga0098040, IMG submission 75065) | Marine viral communities from the Subarctic Pacific Ocean - 7_ETSP_OMZ_AT15161 metaG | ecosystem: Environmental > Aquatic > Marine > Oceanic | place: Pacific Ocean | collected 2015-01-08
ATAAAGAGAGAGTACGGAGAAATTGTAAAATCTATGGTTGCATCAAGATTGGTTTCTCGCGGATTTTACACAAGAACTAGGGCCGCCTATAGAGTGTGCCGTGAAGGTTTGCGAATACGACCAAACCTAGAGGGTCTTGAGGGGTCTGAGCTTGATTCTCAAATGAACGTAAGACGCATGATGGAAGAGGCTGATAAAGATTTAGTTGCAATAGAAAAATATGCAACGTTTAGTGAATATAACAAAAGAGTTATTGAAAAAGATCAAAATTTATTTAGATTAAATTGGACAGTCAAGCCCAAGAGCTTTAGATTTAGAGTTCTTAGAACCTTTGATCCACAACATTTTAATATTGGGATAGAAACAAGTTGTTGTCAAAGAATTGGCGGCTTGGGGGAAGGTGCGGCAATTGATTCTTATATAAATCCAGTGGCGGGAGTGGTTGTGTTAGAGGTACATGCTGAGGGCAAATGGAATTTAGCGACCCAAAGTTATTTTCATTATGTTCCAAAAGATAACAGTTATATATTAGATAATGTTGAATCAAATTATTCTTGGAAGGGGAAAGTACAAGAAATAACTGGATATTCCGTAGAAGAGCTTTATGCAATGTTGGCGAAAAAGATGGAAGAAACGCATGGAATAAATTATTTTCTGTCAGGCTCTGGATACTCTAAATTAGATGGAGCCAAGTTTAAAAAACATCGATTAGGTTGGGATCCTAGAAATTTTTCTTGGGATAAAAAATATACTGACTGGAAGTCTAATAGCAGTATTGATTTGCTGGAGCCAAAATTTAAGTTGCCGGAAATACCCAAGAAAAAAAGCAGAAAAGCAGATATAAGTAATTTATATAATATAATAAAGAGTGGCTACCTAAGTTATTAATTGTATATGATAAGAATAAGAGGCAAATAATGTTAAAAGAATTAATACAATTAGCAAACGAGCTAGATGGACGAGGACTCGTAAAAGAAGCTGATGTTTTGGATGATATTATCAAAAAAGCAGATCAAGATGTCGGCAGTCACAATAAAATAACTATAATTAAAATTAGCTTGCTTTCAATGGGTATAAAAGAGCTTCTTGGGTTTATGGGTCTAGTGGGCGGGGCCTTTGGGCTGGGGCGCTTTTCTGGATGGTTTAAAAGAACATGGAACAAGCTTACGGGTGCTGAGAAGGAGGATGCGGCAGACCACAGCTCTGTGCATGATCTATTAGATGCTCTTTCGGCTGAAGAGTTAGAAGAGCTTGCGGGCCTTATAGAAGCAAATAAAGAAATTGAAGAAACATTGCAAGCTGTCGATGAAAAGTCCCTCATGCTAGATGGGGCTTCTCCGCAAGCACAAGAGAGGCTTAGTTTAGCTCTAATGAATGTTGCGGAACAATTTGCAGGAAGCAGAGAGCAGCCTTTGTTAGAGGGAGGAATTATAGGAGAAACATCTGATGTTTAAGAGTTTAATGCAAATTGCAAACGAATTGGATAACAGAGGTCTCGTGAAAGAGGCGGATCATCTAGACGGCATTGTCAATGGAATTATAAAGTTATCGCATGGAGAGTTGATTAGCCTTGAGGAAGAAAGAGCTAAAAGAACAGGAAGTAATTTCCCCAGAGGAGAAGAGCTTGGGGCATATTTGATAGTTCTTGATGACGGAGAAACATATGCAGATGAAGCATTTGTCGTCAGAACAACCGCAAACGAATTAGAGGATATCTGGGCAGGGGATAAGATCTATGATGTCGTCCCAAAGGTGGATAAAGATGGAAATCCAAAATGGAAGAGTGTATGGGACCTAATTGGCGATGAAGCCCTTGAGTAGGGAGGGGTAAAGATTTAGTTATGCTTAAAGAATTAATTAAATTAGCAAATGAGTTAGATGGGCGAGGACTTGCAAAAGAGGCTTTGGCTGTAGATGAACTAATTGCTGTTGCAGCGCAAGGGCCTCTTCACGCTGCAAGTCCCTCCTACCAAGAGAGTGATCCTGGGCCACAAACTGTTGGAGAACAAGTTGTAACTAGAAACATGTGGGACCAAGAGCTTTGGCCTGGCGTTAAATTGTGGGTAGAGCAATACGTAAAAATGATGACCCCGGGCGGCAATTAGATGTTAAAAAAATTAGCCAAATTATCAAAATTTTTAAAAAGCCAAGGACTATCTTTAGAGTCTCGAAGGCTGAATAATATAATAATAAGAAAGATGGCTTCTGAAAATGACGGAGAAAATAATAATCTTATATTTCTAGATTTAGTTAGAGAAAAGAAAAGAGAAGAAGACAAAGATATACCCTCCCAATGGATTGTTGTTTTAGATGATCTTGACACTTGGTCGGGTGACGGATATGCTGTTCTGCTTTCAGAAAATGAATTAGATGAAGCCAGTGAGACAGGGAATCTAAAGAGCGTTTTGACTATAGATGCTATGCGACAAAGATCTATTTCTGTAATGGATTTAATAGAGAAGGCAGTAGAGTAATAAGAATAAACTAATATTTTGCCATTAAGTGTGAATAAAGGTTTATATGTCTTCAAGCGAATTCAAATTTATAATTATTGAAATTCCTAAAATTATTAATTTAGACTTAATAAAAAATAAAAAGCAAGAAATAAAAAGCATATCTGCAGAAGATGCTCTAATAATAAATAATTTAATCGAGCTAGATTTATCGGAAATAGAAATAGATGATATATCAGAGGATGATTTATTTCACCTGGGCAAAGAATCTCTTAAGGCTAAAAAGGCAGTTCATTTATTTTTAGAAGATGCAATAGATACAGTTTTGTCTCCAAGAATAAATATAAACTCTAGGCAGGGTGGGATAATAAGCGAAAAAGAATTTGCTTATTTAGAGATGGAAGGAAAGCTTTATGCTGTGTCTGGAGATCAAGTAAGTTATTATGGCTCAAGAGTAAATGAGGCATATAAGTATTTGCTTGCATTAAATTTGTCTGGTATTTTAAATACTAAGTAATATCAATTAATATTCATTATAAATGTGGAGGCCATAAATGAATAAGTTGTTTAAATAATTTGATTCTTTGTGTTCTTTATTTACCAACCGTAGCCCATCTCTGCCATGTAAGTTTTTCTGTCCGCTTCGGCATCTCTTGCCGCCTCTTCTTGCTCGCGCTGATACTCGTCAAATTCTTTTTTCTGTTCTATATTTAGCCCGTCGAAATTAACAGTTGGAACCACTCTCTTTCCTCCGCACTGCGGGCAGGAGATATCATATGCCCCGCCAAGATAGTCTTCTCTAAATCCCGGGTCTTCATCAAAGTCTTCGCTCGACAATCCTCCGGCATCAATTGATGGATTGACCGTAGTTCCTTTTCCGCCACATAAATCACAAACTTCAAATTTTGCAGGCAAATTAAGTGTTACCTCTTCTTCCTCATCATTGTCATTATATTTTGTCCACGAAATTGCTATAGTATTTGATTTTGGATCAAAACCCTCCCAAGCATTTGTTGCATTTGTTCTTCGATCCATCATACAGTTTCTTTCTTCAATCATTCGATCTTGATGAGAAGCATTTTTGATAAAATTATCTAAATAATTTGCCTCTTTATAATAGCCTTTGCTATCTAGATATGTTGCTAATTTAATTAGTTCATTTTTCATCTTGTATCCTTTATTCTCTACTTAAAACTTCTTTTATCTCTTCAAGCTCTCTGCTGATGCGACTAACTTTTTCTTGTAAAGTCTCTTCTCTTCTGCCGTGTGTACGCCGAGGTGGTTGCTCTACCAATAAGTCGTATATTTCATCTGGCCCACCAAAGTTGTGCCAAAGCTCTTCCGGATTATCTTTGCATCCTGCTATTTTTCTCATTTTTCGACAACCTCTCGCTATTAATTATGAATATTAATAGTATATATAGAAGGTGGGGTTTAAAACATGAAATGGTTAGACGATATAAGATATAAGCTTTGGTGGCGTGGAATATACGCCAAAGACTTGGCGATGCTAATGGCGATTCCAACATCATTTATTGCGCTTATTGTGTTTGTGGTATACGCGCTTATTCAGGGAATATAATCTTTAGACTCAGAGATGTTTATCCAGGGTCTGTTTGTCCAGCGCCAGCGCCAGCCCCATATGCTAGGGCAGAAAGAGTAGAGTCAATCGACTGAAGGGTTTGCTGGACCCCTCTGTCTGCCTCCCATTCGGGGAATTCGCTTGTTATTGCCCCTGCTGCCACAACAGACTCGCGAGCTTGCCTAAGATGATTTGCCACTGCTCGCTCATCCACCGCTTCCTTTACTAATCTATAATTTCTATTTGCCGCAATCTTCCTCATTGTATCCTCCTACTTGGAACGTCAGATCCGATTCATTAGGATTTTCATTTGACGAAGGTTGCCAACAATCTCCAGGAACATCGGATGATGACCTCGGCCCTGGGACCGCTTTATCCTTAAAAGCCTTTCATGTAATCTTAAGGCTTCATCCAGAGCGCTTTCAAGCACTGCTATGGAGTCTCCCAGGCCTTCGAATCCTTCGTTTAAGGGCGAGGGGAGGGGGGGTGGAGGAACGTAGCTGCCGGTCTCCCAGATCATGAGCTTGCCGCCTTCCGGGTCGCCCTCTGGACTTGCTTGCCTAATAAGTTTTCTATAATTATTTGCCGAAGCTATTCTTTTCATTTTTATCTCCTAAGAAGTTAAATTGTCTCTTTTTAATTGAATATTAATAGAGGTGTAAACTCTATTCAATAATCTGCTTAATTTTATCTTTCTCTTTCCATTCTTTTAACAAAGCTTTGCATAGCCATACAATTATTGCATTTCTGTCATGAAATATATTAAGCCTATCTGTGCTGGCAAGTTTAAGCCATTCTTCTATTTCTTCTATCGTTAAAACTTTGTCTTTAACTGGACGACGCATTGTAATATATTACTATTTCGCCTGTAAACACATAGGTTAAAACAACACCGGGGCTATAAAATGAGACATAAAAACATTGTTGGGAATACCCCGCTGATAAATATTACAAAAAATATATATGCAAAGTTAGAAACATATAATCCGACCGGATCAATTAAAGATAGAATTATACATTATATTTGCGAAGAAGAAAAAAGAAACGGTCTCTTGAGGCCTTCAATGACTCTCGTTGAGGCTACAAGCGGGAACACGGGGATTGCGCTGGCTGCGTATGGAGCGGCTAACAATCATCCGGTTAAAATTATAATGCCACAAAATATGAGCGAAGGAAGAAAGAAGATGATAGCCTTATTCGGGGCTGAGATTATTCAGGTGGGTGACTATGACTTTGAAAAAGCAATAGAGATAAGAGATGAGTTAGTAGAAAATAATAAAGATTATTGGTCTCCAAATCAATTTGAAAATCAATTAAATATTGAGTGTCATTATAACACTACGGCCCATGAAATATCAGAACAACTAGAATCTATGGGCCTCAAGTGGGGCTCCTTTGCATCTGGAGCAGGCACTGGCGGAACGATAATGGGTGTAAATAAATTTTTACAAAAATTTAAGCCTGACGCCAAAACGTATTTAATTTTGCCAAAAGAAGAACAGCATGACATACAGGGGATTGGAGATGGAGATGACTTTCTTGTGAATAAAGACTTGATTGAAGATGTTATCACTGTATCTACATCTGATGCTAAAGATGAGGCAAGAAAGCTGACAATAGATTTGGGAATTCCAGTAGGCACTAGCTCTGGGGCAAATATCTTTGCTGCGAAGCTTCTGGCAGAGAAGATAAATGATTCTAATTTAGCTATAGTTACTATATTGTGTGACAGGGGCGAGCGATACCTGTCAAGCTCTTAAAGTTGCTACTATTTTATTTGATATATATAGTTATATAGTTCATTTGTATAATTGAGGAAAGAATAGTTCAATGAGTATTGATAGAAAAGATATACAAGATCTAAGCCACAAGGTAGAGGTGGTAGCCTCTGATTGGATTGTTCTTTTAGATTCAGCTGACGCTAATCAGTTGAAGAAAACTGAAATCTCCGGCCTGCCCGGAGTTTCTCTGAAGGATAGCGATGGAAATACCATGGTGCAAGTTGAAGAATCTCTTAATGATGACACTATAAGGTTTGACACGGCCGGAACAGAGAGAATGATCATTGAGAGTGGAGGGAGCGTTATAATTGCGGCTAATGCAGGAAGCTTGGTGACCACGAGTGTAACGGATACGGATGGAAATGATGTTGAGATTACTACGGATAACGCAACAAGTGCCAAATTTACAGTATATGTCGAAGAGGATGGTTTTGATTTTATTTCTAGATTTCATAGCATAGATCCAGCCAGTGTTGTTAAAGGCATTAGGGTCGGCTCTCGCCCTTCAGGCGCAGGCACATATCTTGATTTAGGAGTAGACGCTGCAAATTCTGAAGCTGGATTTGCAATTGGTGCAGCTTTTGACTCTTCCGACATAATAGGCGAGGCCGACCTAACCAATGCAGCCCTTGTTTTTGATGCAAATAATGATGTAAGAATAAATACTCAATTATCAGTAGGGTCTGCGATAGGTGGCAGAACCACTCCTTTTATTTGCTCAACCAACCTTGCTGGATCTGGGGCCTATGAGTATACAGCGTTGCTTGAAAATACTCAGACCTCAAGCGCAAATTCGCGCAAAATATTAGCTCTTCGTTTTTCTGCTGATAATATAAGTAGCGGCTCTTATTTCTTAAGGTGTCATCAGACAGAATCTGACGCAAGCGGATCTTTAACGTTAAGATACATGATTGATGGAGATGGAACTACATCTGGTACATTTACTGGACAGCACTGGGTTGTTTTTGCAGCTGATTCAAATTTTGTTAATTTAGAAAACAATATGTCAAATGAGTTAAGGCCAGGGATGATTGTGGAGTCTACAGGTGAAATTTGGATCAGGAAGGATGTACAAACCACAATTCCAAAGGTATCTAAATGTGCTACAGTTAATAGCAAAAAAGCTTTTGGAGTGATGTCGAGTGACTATGCGTCCGGTTTGGATTTAAATTATTGGGATTATTACAGCGGAATATTGAATTCTGCTTCAAAAATACCAGAAGATTCTGAAGTAAGCGATAAAGGTACATATTCTGATTCTAGTGTAGAGTTTAAGTGTAGAGTGAACTCAACAGGCGAGGGCAGCATTTGGGTTACTAATTTTAATGGTAACATTGAGAATGGAGATTATATAACTTCTTCTGAGGTTGCTGGGTATGGACAACTTCAAGATGATGATTTATTGCACAACTATACTGTTGCAAAATGTACTGAAACAATTGATTGGAGTAATGTTGTCGATATAATTGAACACAGTGGATATACTTATAAAAAATATCTTATGGCTTGCACCTATCATTGCGGATAAAAAATGTTAAAAGAATTAATCAAAATAGCAAATGAATTGGACAGCAGAAAGCTTTTAAAAGAGGCCGATGCTGTTGATCATGTTTTGATAAAAATAGCCGGAGGCAGAGCCGATCTCTTTGGAGACCTTTTTGGAGGCCTTGTTAGATCCGGAGACGAAGCCCTTGACATGGAGCGAGCGAGCGCAAGATACTCAGATGCAGTAGAGGGCTCGCCCCCTACACGGAGCACGGCAGATACGGATGATATATCTTCCGGGCCTGCGCGACCTGGAGGCGATACAGCCTATATAGATGATGTAATTGAGCCGGGGAGAGCGGCAGGTATAGCCAAAGCAGATATAATTAGGGCGGCCACAGACGATATGTTTATAGGGGGGGCGGCAGGAGCAAAATCATTCCTTGATGATATTCAAGAAGCATATAAAAGGCTTGGGCGAGATATGAGTCCGGCGCAACAAAGAACATTTTTAGATGAGCAAATTAGAGCAAGCGCCTATATTGGCGAGGCTGCAAAGGCAGACCCAAATTCTGTTATAAAAGCTCTGGCAGGAGAAGCTTCTACAATAGCAAGAGCGCCACTAAGCGGTCCAGTAACAAGGCTTGAAATAAAAGATATAATATCTAGACCTCATTTGGGAGAAGGTGGGGGCGGAAAGTTTTGGGCAATACCAAATTCCGATTTAGGAATTAAGGTTTCTAAAAGAATAATTCCAAAGATAGATGAATATTTAAATAAAAATACTTTTGAAAGCGCCGACGAAGTGACTGGCGAGCTTGTCGGGACAATTGGGCGAGACATATGGATCTTAAAAAGAAAAAAAGGCTTTTCCGGAGGAGCTCCATATAGGGGCGGGGGCGTTTATTCCGAAGCTGATATTGCAGGTTATAAGTCAAATATTATTTTAGAAGCATCTTTACCTCAAAGCGCTTATGATGATGCGATAAGAGAGCTTGTTGATTTTAATAATAGAGGGATAATGATTGACCCATCCAAAGGCAGTAATCTTTTAGTGGATATTCAAAATAATAAAATTAATTTTGTAGATTTAGACCCAATCCATCCAGGGTCAGGGTACGTAAACAGGGGACATGATTTATTAGTAATGCTAGTGGAGCCTTTTCCTTTTAGAAAAATGAATCTTCATAATGACTTAGAGGCCGTTGAAGCAGGAAGAATAATACAAGACAAAGTCAGAAGCGCTGTTGCTAGCAATGGGAATATTGAGCCTGGACATGGAGGATTAGATATAGAGTTTGCGTTTAGGCCCGACGCCCCACCTTCTGCGCCTTCGCCTCCAACAAAATGGTCGCCAGATGACGATGACGTGTGGTAATAAAATGTTAAAAGAATTAATTAAAATAGCGAATGAACTAGACAGCAGAGGCCTCATAAAAGAGGCTGATGCTTTAGACATTTTAATAAAGGCAGCAGAAGGTGATATGCGTCCCGAGGAAGTTCCTATCCCTGATAGATACACCTGCTTCACAGATATGCAGAATAGAAAAGACGTTACATTTGAATTTTTTGAAAAGATAATCAATTTAATGGCAGATAATCCTGAAAATCAAGAAAAGTATCATATGAGTCCCGATAAAATCAAAACTCTGATTAACTATATGAGGGCTCTTCCCCCTAGTGAGGCCGGATGGCTCCTTAACCTTGTCCGACAGGCTCAATGGGATGATGGCGTGGAGAAGAAGGATCTTCTTGATATTGACATTTTTGATAGAGCAGAAGAAGAGCCTAAAGAGCGTTTCCTGCCATTCTTTGATGATTTAGAAGAATCTCCTAAAAAACAATATTTGCCATGGGATGATTAATAAAAATGTTAAAAGAATTAATTAAAATAGCGAATGAACTAGACAGCAGAGGCCTTGTGAAAGAGGCTGATGTTGTAGATAGCATTATTTCATTGGCGGGGATAAAGCTTGTACCTCCTGACTCTGAAAAAGAAAGCGCTGCAGAATCTTTAATCCAAGAAAGCAAACAACCTGAGGTTATGTGCTCAGAGTTAATCGAAGGCAGAATGGTAAAGGTTGTAGACAGAACAAGGTGGACCAAAGAGATTGTTCAAGATGTGACAAATAATGCACTGGATGAAGATTGGGGAGCTAATCATTTTGCATCAGGAATGTGTGGCCGATTAAAGCCTATTTTAGAAGCGGGACTTTATGGCGACTATATGAACACAAATATGTATAGAGCTTGGAACTCTATACGGGGCAAAGACGAGATAGTTATAGATTTTGAAAACGGAATGTATTTTGTTTATCCTCCGGGCATGGAGGAGCCGAAAAGTATAATAGCGGCACAGGCTATGAATATTCTTGGAGAAACTCCTTTGAAATTAGAAAATGAAAATTTAAAATTTACAATAACATTTTCAAGAGTTGGCATAATGCCTGAATTTTCCGCATAGAAGGCTTTGATGTTTAATAAAATAAAATTATTGCATAATTGGTTAGAAACAAATAGCTTTTCTGACGAAGCGTATGCTTTAAAGGCTATCTTTAATGAGCCTTCTGATCTTTTAAAAATTGCTGGAGTTTTTGAGCCGCCACCAAAGATTCTTGAGCAAATTTATGACAGAGGAGAGAAAATTTGGATGGAGTTTTTGCTTAGCTGGACAAAAGTTAAGAGAAAGTCTTTAGATAGATATTCTAAAAGAAATATAGAAGATATCATTGAGCACAATAAAGATGTATTTAGCGAAAAAGGCTTGTTGGGCAAAATCAGAAGACGCTGGACAGGTCCTCCCCGGGGACATGATGTTTTCTACAATGAAGATCCAAAATATATATGGGAAAAAATTATTTATTATGGCTCACACTCTATAGAATTAGAGTCTGAAGATGAAGATAGTTATCCCGAAACAGTATATATAAACGATAGAATGCCATCTTTAACTACGCACCACCCAGCAAAGCACTTTAAAAAAAGTGCCATATTGTTTAGAGCTTTAACAAGACAGGAGATAGAGCAAAGCTGGTTAGATTCCGATGAGACTAATTCGTTTTACTGGGTTATCCATGATCCAACGGGAGATCGGTATAGGGCCCTAGCAGAAGGAGATATTCCTGATGCTCCAGAAGAAAAAACATCATATGGCAGGCCAACCGACGCCACAGGTCCCCTAACAGAGCAAGAGCTTATTGACTATATAAGTGAAATAAAAGAATATCACTCCGAAGAGTTAGAATATATGATCTTAGAGCACTTGAAGGATGCAGATAAAAGACTTGCAGAAGTAGAGTCCCTTGCAGACGGGGGCGCTCCTCCTCAGAGTAGCGCTGGCTATAATTGGTTTGACGCAAATACTGAAATGGAACTCCCAATAAACGCAGATTTTTCTAATTGGAAATATACAAGAAATTTAAAGACAAAGGATGAAGAAGGAAATCCAAAAAAGATCGATCCCAATGATTTGTTTTCTCACAAAATTCGTCTCAATGTTTATAAAAACAAAAAAGACGTAAAAGTAGCGTGTGATGGAGATGCTATGGGGTGCTGGGACTCATCAAGCTGGTCAATACATATTTGGACTGGAGAGTTTAAGGATAGCGCAGAAGAAATGAGATCGCTTTTAGACAGGTTTAAAAAAACGCTTAGACACGAAGCCCAACATCTTGCGCAAGATGCCCTTCGTGTAATTTTAAAACCAGAGATTTCCCATGGACATAATCCCATAGGAATGCCCAGAGGTTCAGTACGACACAGACAGCTTGTTACGCCATCCGGCCTGCTTAAGGCTCCGGTTACAGGAGTAGCCCCATTCCCAATGGAGTCAGATGATCGCTGGGGAAGAATAAGACACGAGTTAAGAGATGTAGAGTTTATGCCCAGAGTTTTAGACGAAGTGGGTTATTTCTTAGAATCATTGGACTTAGACGGGAGTTCTCCGGGCTCTGGCTCAGACCGCTGGCCAGGAAAGATTCCTGCAGAATTTTGGCGTCTTGCAATTAAGCATTTTACCCTCATGGCTCCGGACGTTATAGATGTCGCAGGAGAAATGAGGAAAATAAGAGAAAATAATAATTATTTTTCTAATCGAGATAGAAGCAGCGGCCGGACTTCGACGGGTGACCCGGTGGGAGTTGCCGCTAATATTCCAGGTATGGCTCAAGGAAATGAATATAGTAATTGGGCAAGAAATTTTACCCAAAGTCATTGGTTCAAATATCTTCACCACTATGATAAGCCAAGGTGGAAAGAGGCAGTTTTTAAATTTGTAGGAGAATTAGATAGACTTGGAATTTTGTCCATGATTCCGCGAACTCAGCGATGGACCCCCGTTGTTCCATCTCAACGAGAAGAGTGGGGCAAGAGCTTTATACGCTCTACTGATTCCAAAAGAAAAACCTCCTATAGCGATAGCAGGGAGGAGAGAGGTGAAGAGTGGGCTGAAATGCTTCCGCAGTGGATTAGGGAATATGATGAATTTATAGCCTCTTTGTCAGATGTTCAGTTGAAGCGTCATAAGCTACTTGTTCTTGATAGCAATGATTCAGAATATTGGGTGACCCCAAGGTGGAGAGAGTGGGATGGCAAAGGTGAGATAGAGCACCATGGTGGCAACGTTCCTGAGCATCCGAGACTGAGGTAGCTCTAGGATGCTAATTATTTTATTTAATACGAAGAAGTTAAAATATTATGTTAAAACAATTAGTCAAAATAGCAAATGAGTTAGACAACAGAGGTCTTGCAAAAGAAGCAGACTTTGCCGATAAGCTTTTAATCAAATTAGCTTTGGGAGTTCCGCAGTGGATGGAGGATGCCGGAGGTTATGTTGGAGATAAAGCTTCTGGGGCGGCCAATTGGGTTGGAGACCAGGCTCAGGCGGCGGCCAGAGAGGCCGGGCAGGTTGCTGACTACTGGGGGAGCGAAGGCTGGGGCGGGATATCTACTGCATTGGAAGAAGGAAAAGATATTCCAGAAGTAGCTCGCAGGGGAGCTTATGGCAATGAGGCAAAATATTGGGCAACCCACGGGGTAGAAGGAGGCTTCAAAACTCTTGCCGAGGAGACGGGAGACATGATACTTCAGAAGCTAAATGATAGATCGAGAGAGAGATATGGAGATGTTTTAAACCAAGGCGGAGAGGGCTTGTTTCGTTTTATTATTGGAAATATACCTGGAGCCTTGAGAGAGCATACATTTGGCGGAGGAAATAAGGCTTTGACTTGGGGGCCCAATGGCATTGCCATCTGTGGATATCAATTAGCTGACATTCTTACGGGAATAGCAAATGCAAATCAAGCGGTTTTGGGGTTTGCTGGACTTAATGTATTAGAGCCAGCTTATAATGAGTTATATAAAGCAATTAATCAAAATCCGGTAATTTTAATGGCAGTTTCAGCTATGGGAGAGTATCAAAAACTAGCACGTTGGGCTGAGAGTAAGACGGGAGTATGGAATTTTGATTGGGAGGGCTTATTGTGGGGCCATCTAACTCAAGGCCTGCATAGCGTGGTTCTTCCAAATGGAGTTCCTGTAATTGCAGAGATTGGAAAATATTGTGAATTAGTTAAGAATCCAAGCCAGCAAGCAATAGTTGCTGCAGCTACGGAGTTGGCTCGAAGTCAAGGCATAGATCTTGCTGCAGCAAAGAGTATTATAGAGCCCAGAGTAAGAGAGTGGCAGGGGATTCTGTCTTAGTTTAATAATGATTTTCATTGTTAAATGAAAGAAAAATTAACGCATGAATATTAAAGTAGCATTCTATAAAGCAAGAGGAAGACATAGGGACAGATTCGTCAGATGGTGGACAAGCAGTCCATATAGTCATGTAGAGCTATTGTTGGCAGATGATAAAACTTTAATTGGAATAAATCCTCCGGATAAGCCCAGGGTTAGAAAAAGCGTTTTAGGAGAGGGGGCTAATAAGCATGATTGGGACTTTGTAACACTAAGTGCAACAGAAGAACAATTGGCAAATCTTTCAGAATTCTATGAAATTACAAAAGAAAATCGATATGATTGGATTGGAATGATCTTATCTAATGTTCTTCCCTTTAAAATAAAACAGATCAACAAATGGTATTGTAGCGAGTGGGTAGCTCATGCGCTTTTATACGCAAAAGTTTTAGATCAAAAGGCTATGCAGAACTATAATCGAAGCGGTATTACCCCTAGTGATTTATATAAAATATTAAACAGGGCGTCGGGGCCGAAGGTGGATTCACGCGACCAGATTGGCCAATACCAGAATTTATAAATGTTGACCCATGGGCTGCGAGCGATTTTTCTTCGATTGAAGAGGCTGTAGCAAAGGCAAATGAACTTGAGAAAAAGCTAGAAGATTGCCTGCCTAGTGTCGATGATTTAAAGGACCCTGGATTACCAGCATAGATCCTGAGTTAGGAATATAAAACATATATTATCAAGATATATCCTGCCCTGCTTGCCAAGACAAAAGAGCGATGTTTATATATATAAAGCGATATCATTTATAAAAATCATTATAAAATGTTAATTTTGTAGCCCAGACTACATTTAAATAACTAAGATTTTAGTTGATAATCATTAATAAAGTGATTATCTTTTTTTGTATAAATTTTCAGGACTTTTAAAATTATTCAGTTTATATACAATAATCTCTTTGAATATCAAGGTTAAACTTACTGTCTATTTCTATGAGGTGGTACAAAGTGGAAGCAAGTGGGTCATAGTGGGTTGAAAGTGATAATTGAGCGGATCAGATATGCTAATATTTTGTTTTAAACCTGTGAGAGTTAAAAGTTAATTTAGGAGGCAGGAATTATGTTAGAACAATTGATCAAAATAGCAGATGAACTAGATAAGGAAGGGCTGTCTGAAGAGGCAGATATTATTGATACAGTCATTCAAAGACTTGGAGACTTTTCTAATTTAGACAAAACAAACATAACCAGTGACGAAGCATTCACTGCAGGACATGCTGTATGTGAAGAGGGCCATGAAGACGAAGATGAAATAACCGCCGAAGACTTAAA
>Ga0098040_1000785_pt1 | contig 14293 bp, 28 predicted proteins | sample 7_EtaG_FD_75065 | JGI IMG/M metagenome (GOLD analysis project Ga0098040, IMG submission 75065) | Marine viral communities from the Subarctic Pacific Ocean - 7_ETSP_OMZ_AT15161 metaG | ecosystem: Environmental > Aquatic > Marine > Oceanic | place: Pacific Ocean | collected 2015-01-08
AAGAAGAGCCGATCCGCACGCACTGTCCGTGCCCCTACCCTCACGACGAGCGCCCACTGTGCGGACGCTCCGGGCGGATCGGTGCTCGCCTGTCCAAGGTTGACTGCCCCGACTGCCTGGATGCGATCTCAAGCACGCAGAAGATCGAACCGACGAACACCGAGGAGAGCTGAGATGGCTGCACGCATCCCGAACCTCTACCGGATCACCGGGAACACCTATCCGCACCGGCACTGGCTCCGAGAGATGGGCTGCCGCTGGAACGCCGCCCTGAAGTCGTGGGAGATCCGCGTCAGCGGGAATGGCTGGACCGACACCCTGTGGTCCCTGCGACGAGCAGGCTGCCGCGTCACCCGCATCACCGAGGAGAACTGAGCATGGACAACGTCATCAAAGCACTTCCAGGTCTCTGGACTCCGTGGGCACAGGTGCTCTGCTTCCCGTGCCACGGCATCAGCGGTCCGGTCACGTCCACGGACCTTCCCGAGCGAGAGGGTGTCGCTGGATCGGACACGGAGTGGGGTGAGTCCCGCTGCAAGTGCGACGACTGCGGATCTCCGATCTGGATCCGCTCCGACGCTGGCGCGCTCGCTCTGCTCCGAGATCTGTGCAGCGCCGACACGGAGTCTCCCGTCTCCGCTGCCCTGTGGCAGACCGGCGGAATGTGCTCTGCCCTGTGCATCAGGAACAGCAAGCCCGGTCCGATGGTCATCGTGTCCGCTCTCGACGGACCCTACTGCCTCGGCCTCTACGCAAGCGACGAGGCATGGGACGACGGCGACTACGGGGACATGGTGGACCTGGACGAGGATGCTCCGCTTCAGGATGTCCTCACCGCTGCTCTCGACCTCCTGAACAGTCCCGCAACCGAGGAGAACTAGCATGGCACTGGAGCCTGGGATCACCCACATCACCGACAGCGGACCCGCGTGCCTGCAGTGCGGTGGCGACCTCTGGGGCTACGCTCCCGTGCGTCCCTCCGTGTTCAGCGTCCGCCCCGCGTACCATCCGCAGTGTGCCTCCTGCCACGACTCCGAGAGCATCCTGCCGGTGCCCAACGACGACGGCGATGTCCGCACGATCCGCGCTGCCCACGTCCTCCGCTCCGACTCCCTGGCCCCCGAGGTGCTGCCCGACGACTCCGACCTCTGGCACGGAGGCTGCGCGCCCGAGGGCTTCCGGGCGCGGTGCGGCCTCCCTTCCTACTCCGACACCCCCACCCCCACCGAGGAGAACTGAGATGAGCATCCCTCTCTGCCAGCTCTGCATCGACACGATCGGTGGAGCCTCTGCCGGCCCCGATGGGGCGTGGCACCCGCTGCGCGCCGAGTCCTCCCAGTGCGGCGCTGCCCAGTGCGCCTCGAGGTCCGAGATCGATGCCCACGGCATCATGGTCTACTACCTCGATCCCGTGCCTGGCATGCCGGCGGACGACATGGTCTGCGTGGCGACGAGCGAGGAGCACTTCTGGGACCTCTCGGTCCGAGAGATGCTCCGGAGCGACGACTGGGACTCCGGGCTCCTCGATCTGCCCCTCGGTGAGGGAACCCTCCGGGACATGGTGGACTTCATCGGAGGAGCACTGATCCAGACCATCCGAGCAGAGCTCCCTCACTGGGTGGCTGTCGTGACCACAGAGGAGAACTGAGATGACGACCTACACGATCTTCAACTCCGCTCACCCCTCCGAGAACCGGACCGGGCTCTCCCTGGAGGATGCGGCGGATCACCTCCTCTCTGAGGACGGTCACCGCTGGGACATCATGCTCAGCCCCGCCGGGGTCACGGTCTGGCGCAGCCAGTCATCGGTGAACCGGAGCGGGGGGCCGGGTTCGATGATCCAGCAAGCCCCCTTCCGCTGCTTCACCTCCAAGGAGGAGGCTCTCCTCTGGGTCGTCTGCCGGGAGTGGAAGGGCATGGAGGCTCTCACCGATCAGGAGTTCGCGGAGGCACACCTCCGTGGCGACTGCTCCCAGTGCGGGGTCAAGGTGACCTGGACCTCCGAGCAGCTCCGGGACGGGGACGGTCCCTGGGACAGCCACGACGGAGACATCTACTGCGACGACTGCTGGGCCAAGGAGGAGTCCTGAGATGCCCCGACGACGACGACAGAAGTGCATCACCTACCGGGAGATGATCCCCGGAGCCAGAGTCAGAGCTCCGCAGATCCGCATCGGCTGGGATCACACCCCGATGGCCAGCGGTACGCTGGTGACCTGGAAGTGGCTTGGCCGACACCGCACCATCACCATCGAGTCCGACGACGGAGTCCTCTTCGTCGCAATCCAGCAGGACACTTACTTGGAGGCCCCATGCCCCTGATGCTCCTCTCTCAGCTAATCGAATACCTCGAGGTGATCCTCGACAAGCACGGCGACCTCTGGGTGGACTGGGACACCGGAGGAGAGATGCAGACCGAGCATGTCTCAATCGAGGTCCGAGAGGATGGAACACCGATCGCGCTTCGCCTGGAAGAGATCCACTAGCCACGCCCCGAGCAGTAGCGCCACCCCCCCCTCTACCCGGAGAACAGCATGAGCGGCTTCCGAATCAGCATCAAACCGACGTGGCGAAAGCCCCCGGCGGACCTAGCCTGCAGCAAGAGGCTCGACCCCCTGCGGGTGTTCGATGTCACCGTCTACGATCTCTCGGGCCGAGTCCGAGGATCGAGAAGGTGCGACTCCAGGGAAGAAGCGGAGCTCGCCTCGTTCCTGCTCATGGAGGCGATCGAGAGCGGCGACCCCGAGTACTCGCTCTGGCTTCCCGAGGGGTCCAGCGGGATCCCGGTGACGTTCGCGGAGCTGGAGCGACTCGCGCGCCAGGCTGACCCCCCGCACGTCGGGGAGCTTCGCATCGTCGGTGACCAGGTCCTCGGGGACGAGGGTCGCCTCGTCGGAATGATGGTGCCCGAGTGAACCTCCCCGACGACTGGGACATGCACCGCACCGTCTGCGATGACTGCGGGCACCCGAGCCACCCGAGCGGCACAGAGACCTGCGCCTGCGCTCCCTGCCGGATCTGCCGCAAGACCCTGCCTCCGAGCCTCCTCGTAGCGACGGGGACGCAGCGGGGACTCTGTGATGGCTGCGTCGAAGCCTGCCGAAACGATGTCCTCCTGGACCTCCTGTCGATCGGCTCCGCGTCGAACGACATCCCGAGGGACCGCTGGCAGCGATGGGCAGCCCGCCTCTATCGGAACGCTGCAGCACGAGAGCACAAGCTGGCACTCCCGCTCCTGCCTCCGTCCTGTGAAGCGAACCGGGTCTACCGCAGGGTCTGTCTCCGCTACACGCGCCTGCTCTGCGCTGCACTGGCCTCGAGGGCTGAAGCTCACGGATGGTCAGGGCTCGCCCAGGACTGGGCCGACCGCTACTGGGACCGGACCGACGAGATCGACCCGACCGGACCGCTCCAGGAGATGCTCTGCCAGATCGAGCAATTCGAGCGATTCGAGAGTCTCCGATGACTCCAGACCCTCACGAGTCGAGCACGAGCAACGAGGAGGCGATCCTTGCGCTGTGCCTCCGGGATGCCGGTGTCATCCACGAGGCTGTCTCACTCGGGCTCTCTGTCGATCACTTCCACGACCGGGGTCACCGAGCCCTGTGGTCTGGGATGATCCTCGACGTTCGACGGGGAGCGGCCCCCGACGAAGCCATCATCACCGACAGGCACTCCTGCGACGTGGGACCGACAAAGCCGTGGGTGGACTTCACGGCCATGAACTCCACGGTCGAGAGGCTTTCGAGTGCTCGCGTGCGTCGAGTCAACGCTGTCCGCTACGTCGAGGCAATCCTCGAATCAGCGAGGCGTCGAGTGGCTGTCTCTGCGGCCCAGGCAGTCCTCGCAATGGCTCGCGAGGGTGTCTCCACCGATCAAGTGGTCGAAGAGCTGCAGCGGGGGTCTGTGCAGGCTGGCGCGACAACGGTCCAGCAGCGGGACCTTCCGACCCTCGGAGAGATCGCACAGCAAGCCTGTGACAGAGCGCTGGCAATCTCCCGAGGCGAGGCTGCAGACAACATCATCCCGCTGGGACTGCGGGACCTGGATGGCAAATTCGCTGCCAGACGTGGGGACTACATCCTCGTCGGCGCGCGTCCGTCGATGGGCAAGACCCACTTTCTCCTGTCGATCCTGCAGTCCGTAGCTCAGAGCGGGCCGGTCTTGCTCAACTCGATCGAGATGGGGCAGCAGTCTCTCGGGGACAGGATCTGGGCTCACGACGCTCGGGGGCACTGGTCATCGAATCCTGACGCGGCTTCAGCCTCGGGACGGTCCGTGATGGCTCGCTGGGGTGATCTGCCGATCCGGGTGGACACCCGCTCCAGGTCCCTGTCGCAGATCTGCAGTTCAATCCGAGTCGCAGCCCAGCGGGACGGCATCGTCGCTGCGGGAATCGACTACCTGCAGCTCATGCGACTGCCCCGCAGCGGGAGCCGAGAGCAGGAGGTCGCCACTGCATCGAGGGAGCTTGCCGCCCTCGCCAGCGAGATGGACATCGTGCTGTTCGTTCTGTGCCAGCTCAACAGGAACCTGGAACAGCGACCGATCCACGATCGTCGCCCACGGATGTCGGACCTCCGGGAGTCGGGTCAGCTTGAGCAGGACGCGGATGGGATCCTGTTCCTGTTCCGGGAGGCTGCCTACAACCCCGCAGCCGAGCATCCCGAGATCCTGGAGGTCGGGATCGCGAAGCAGCGCAACGGCAGAGCTCCTCGTACAGCCTTCGTTCGTTACGTGCCTGGCGACGGGTACATGGCAGACCTGACCATCGGTGAGGAGATGAGAGCCAGCGACGAGTACCGCAGCTCCTGATCCCCCCACCCTAGAGATTCAATCGAAACCGAAGACAACCCACCGGAGAACGCAAGATGAAGCAGGGAACGATGCTAGTGGACCCCCCCCCCTCCCCCTGGAACAAGGGGCAGCTATTCAGCTCCGCATCGATCGAATGGGGGACTCCCGACGACTTCTTCGCTCGCCTGGACGAGGAGTTCGGTGGATTCGGCCTCGATGCCTGCGCCTCTAAGGAGAATGCGAGGTGCGCGAAGTACATCGACCGGAAGCAGGACTCTCTCTCGACGGAGTGGACCGGCGGAGACAGCCTGATGGTCTGGATGAATCCTCCGTGGGGGAGGCAGATCGGACTCTTCCTGCGTCGAGCCTACGAGCAGAGCCAGCGACACGGACTCACTGTCGTCTGCCTCATCCCGGCCTCGACGGACACCGTCTACTGGCGCGACTGGGTCTGGAAGGCTGAAGAGGTGCGCCTGGTCACCGGACGCCTGTACTTCGTTCGCGACGACGGACACACCGGACCGGCGACGAAGGGGGCAGCAGTCGTGATCTACCGACCCCGCTGGACCCTCGACCGACCGAGCAATGTCACCCTGATGGCGGCACGTCCATGAGAGTCATCGAACTCTTCGCTGGAGCGGGAGGAGCTGCCCTCGGCCTTGAGGCAGCAGGATGCGAGAGCCTGGCGCGGGTGGAGATCGAGCCCGACCCCTGCGAAACGATGCGAGCCGCAGGGCTGGAGTGCATCGAGGGTGACGTTCGCGATCTCAGCTACTACGAGGGACTCCAGGCAGACCTCGTCTGGTCATCTTTTCCATGCCAGCCCTGGAGCACGGCTGGGGACAAGAAGGGGGCTAAGGACGAAAATCGGAACGGTTGGCCTTGGACCCTCGATGCGATCGACTTCATCGAGCCGAAGTGGTTCATCGCGGAGAACGTGACCGGACTGACCTCTCACTCTGGTGGGTGCTCCTCCGGGTGCCTCGGACCCGAGGACTGCGCGCGAGCCTACTTCGACCTGGAGATCATCGCCCCACTTCAGAGGCGATTCGCATGGGTCGGCTGGCGCATCCTCAATGCGAGCTCCTTCGGTGTTCCCCAGAACCGGCGCAGGGTGATCATCGTGGCTGGGCCGGGGGCAATCACCTGGCCTGATCCTACCCACGGGAAGCCAACGAAACAGGCAGACCTCTTCGGGCGGCGACTCCTGTCGTGGGTGACCGTGGGCGAGGCTCTGGGGATAGACAGCCGCGTCATCGGAGGAGGCAGGAACGACTCCGTGCCCCACCGCTCACCGAGGACGTTCCGGGACCTGACCGACGAGCCCTGCACGACGATCCCAGCAGTCCAGATTGGCAACGCTGGTCCGTGGCTAGTTCATCCGTCAGTACTAGAGAAGCCAGCCCCCACGGTGTGCGCGATGCCAAACGGCAAGGGATGCGGACAGTGGAGTGCTGATCAGGGACTCCGGGAAAAGATGGAAAAGGCTACGGGAAAGCGACGACTCACAGTCCAGGAGTGCGCGAAGCTCCAGGACTTCCCTGACGACTACCCGTGGCAGACAGAGACACAAACAAAAACAAGCCTCTTCTGCCAGGTCGGCAACGCAGTCCCGCCGAAGCTCGCTGAAGTCGTGGCACGGGCAGTCATCGAGGAGGACCAGCGAGATGCCTGACCAGCACACAGTCACGTTCGGTCACGGAAGCCTCTCTGCGCTCGCTGAAGAGGTCGTCGCGAAGCGGGTGTGCTCATGGTGCAGCCAGCAGGTTCGGCGTCCTTACACGACGATCGGGACGCTGCACCTCAAGGGGCAGTACCGGGCTCATCCGCAGAGCGACTGCCTGCCTGTCCTCGAGGTCGGGCTCCTCTGCCAGGAGTGCTGGACAGCGATTCAGGAAACAAGAACGGAGAGCCACCAATGATTGCCCGCGTCCTTCTTTCTGGAGGCATGGATTCCGCCGTTTGCCTTGCCTGGGCTATCCATGAGTTCGGGCGCGGCTCCGTCGAGTGCGTCTTCTTCTCCTATGGACAGCGGCACCGAGATCGCGAATACGCCGCCGCTGTCGAGGTGGCGCGGCACTTTGGCGTCAATCATTGGGCCGTGAAGCTCGACCATCTCGGTGGATCGTCATTGACCGGAGATCCTGGCGATCTCTCTGGCGAGGCTGTCGTCGTCCCCGATCGCAACGCAACCATGCTTCGACAGGCGGCGAGGATGTTTCCTCCAGCCTCTGTCCTCGTTATGGGTGCCTGTGCCGATGACTGGGGAGTATTCCCGGACTGCCGACCCGACTTCTTTGACTCCATGCGAGCGGAGCTCAGTCCGATTTCGATCGAGACTCCGCTGGTCAACCTAAACAAGCGTGGCGTCTTCATCCTCGCCCAGCGCTATGGCGGCACCGAAATCCTTGAATGGACCTGGAGCTGCTATCGGGGAGGCGGATCCCCCTGCGGCGACTGCGGAGCCTGCGTGGCCCGAGCGTCCGCCTTCATCGCACCGCCACCAATCGATCCCGACGCCTGCGACTGCCCGTCGCCAGTCCCGCGCATCGACCCCTACGGGGACGATCTCGAATGCATGGCGTGCGGTGGGAAAGTCTCTCCATGAGGAGGCTCTCGTGATGGCATACGCCAGCAGGACGGGGACGCGGAGGAACCTTGACGCCCTCCGACGAGCCGGCTGGAGGCTCCTGGTCGTCGCTGGAGCTGTCCTCCGAACGGAGGGGTTTCCCTACGCTCTCGACAATGGGGCATGGAGTTGCCATCAGCGAGGCGTCCCCTTCGATTCAGACGCATTCATCGATGCCCTAGAACTTCTCGGGGCAGGAGCTGATTGGGTGGCTCTTCCGGACATCGTAGGTGGAGGAGGTGAATCTCTTGATCTTTCGATGTCTTGGCTGGATCGAGTCAGAGCAATCAACAGCTCAATCCTTCTTCCTGTTCAAGACGGGATGGTTCCAGGAGACATCGCTCCGATTCTCAAGGCGAAAAAGGTGGGGATCTTTCTGGGCGGAAGCACGGATTGGAAACTCAAGACCATGCGCGACTGGGGACAAATAGCGAACCCTCTGGGGTGCTACTTCCATGTCGCCAGGGTCAACAGCGCAAAACGAATACGACTCTGCCAAGACGCCCGAGCGCATTCGTTTGACGGGACCAGCGCCACCCGCTTCGCCGTCACGCTTCCCAACCTCGACAACGAGAGGCGACAGGGACACCTGTTCAACCTCCTGGAGTCTCGCTGATGGGCGCACGACCGAGGCCGATCACCTATCGAGGAACCCGCTACACCTCTGTCGGGTGGGCACTGGGAGACATCCTCATGGAGGACCCCACAGCGAGCGACCAGCACATTGCAGAGATCCTCGACGTGGACCCCGCACGGGTCCAGTACTGGCGGGCACGAGCGGGAATCCCTGAGTTCCGAAAGCGAGCCGAGAATCCCTACATGAAAGAGGAGCGAACCCCATGAAGACAGTCGATTCGGATCAGACGTTTCCAGAGTGCAGCGTGCTTGCACAACTAATGAACTACAAGCGAAGCCAGCCAAGAAGCGAAAAGCCAAGCCTCCAGTCCATTGCTGAGTCCGTCTGGTCTTGGATGGACGACAACGGAGCCAGGAGCCTCACCTTTCACGAGGACGGAACCGTTTTCGTCCGTGACGGTGAGTCGCCCCGTGAGTTTTCAATGGAAAAGCTGTGACCGGCCTTGAGTCCTTCGTCCGCTCCCGCTGTCCCGAGTGTGAGCGTATCTTCTGGAGCGAGGGTGAGCCCTGCCCCTGCGTTCGACGCTGCGTCGTCTGCGACGAGGTGAGCCCCTGCGAGTGCGGCAAGTCCTTCGACTGCTGGAGGTGCGGAGAATCAACAGCAATCGAAGACGGGGAGAAGCTTCACGGCCATCTCGCCTGCATCTATTGTCGGCGCAACAGCATCCCACCGACTGACCCGGTGGGTGATGGTCACGGCGGCTCCCCACTCCCCCCGGCTTCCGGGGAGTCGTCGTGATTCATCTCAAGTTCAGGCCGGGACGACTTCTGTCCCTTCGCCGACGCACACTGTCTCCTCCAGGTCGATGCCAGAGGTGGGGATGCCTCCTCGAGGTCGGCCCGGAGTCACAGTGGGGCTTCGGTCCTACCTGCGACGTGTGTAGACTCAATCTTCGACCCGTCGCGTTCCCTGAAGCACCCAGGAGCCACCGATGAGAGACCTCGGCACCAAGCCGCGCCCCAACCTTCTCACCAACTCCAGCCTCGGCTCGATGCGGACCTGTGAGCGGAAGTACTACCTCCGCTACATCGCAGGACTCAGGAGCAGCTTCCGAAGCTCCGCTCTCGCGATCGGCTCTGCGTTCCACCGGGGCATCGAGCTGCAGACTCCGCTCGCTGCAGCTCATACGATCCGAGAGACTGCGAATCCAGCCTTCCCCGACACCTTCGTCAACGAGAGCCTGGAGGAGAAGTGCGTCGTCGTGGAGGCTATGGTCGGCGCTGCGCTGTCGAAGTGGACCTCCTGGCCTGCCGCCCGCGAAGAGGTGTTCCGGGTGCCCCTTCGGGCTCCTAGCGGGTGGGTCTCACGAAGCCACGACCTCGCTGGCGTAGTCGATGGTTGGCCTGACGACGATCCTGCGAGCTTCTGGTACTCGCGCATCGGGGAGTGGAAGACGACAGCCAGGCTCAGCGACGACTACCTGCTCGCTCTGCAGACGAAGAGCCAGGTGAGTGCCTACTGCTTCGTCGCCAGCATCCTCCTGGACCGACCGATCCGCAGCATGGTGTTCCGCATCGTGCAGAAGCCGACGATCCGCCGAAGGACGAAGAGGAACCCCGAGAGCATCGAGGAGTACCGCACGCGGCTCCTCCAGTACTACATCGAGCGGCCCGAGCTCCTGATGGAGATCGAGATCCTCCGGACCGACGAGCAGCTCCGCGACTGGGCTGCCGAAGCCTGGGAGACCAGCAAGCGGGACCGGGGCTTCCGAAAGGGGTCCGCTCTTCCGATCATGAACGACCAGTCCTGCGCGGCGATCGGTCGTGGGCGCTGCACCTACCTGGACCTCTGCGCCCGGTCCGTCACCGAGGATGCCTTCGACACCGTCGAGGACTTCCACCCTGAGATCACAGCCGCGATGAAGGAGAACTGCAGTGAGTAGTCAACGATCCCTGTTGCCCAAGGGGCGACACAAGCCGCGCTCTGGCATGTCCCAGAGCCGACACATGATCCAGGCAGTGCCTGGAGCTGGAAAGACGACCTTCGCGAACACCTGGCCGAGCCCGGTGTTCCTGGCGACGGAACCCGGCACCCACCTCATGGAGGCTGCGGAAGTCGAGATCCGCTCCTGGCCTCAGTTCCTGCAGGCTCTGGACGAACTCGAGTACACCGACCACCCCTACAAGACGGTCGTCATCGACACCGTGGACAACCTCTACGCCCGCTGCACGGAGCACGTCTGCGAGCTGCTGGGTGGGGTCACCCATGTCTCTGAGGTCCCGTATCGGGGCTGGGACGTGCTCAAGTCCACCTGGACGAAGGGAATCCACCGAGTGGCGTCCCTGCGAGCGAAGAGCGGCGCGAAGCTCTGCATCCTCTTCATCGGGCACACCAAGGCCGAGCCTGTGATGAAGTCGGTCGGTGGCAAGGCTGTCGAAACCGGCAAGACGAACTACAGGTCCAGCCTGCCGTCGTCGGGCCGAGGGATCCTCCACAGTGCCATCGACTTCCTCTATGCCGTGGAGATCGATGAGGAGGGCAAGCGGTGGCTCATCACGCAGCCCCACGAGACCCCCGAGGCTCGCTACGAAGCAAAGGGACGAGGAACACCGGGGCAGATGCTCCCGGCTCGCCTCCCGATGGACTTCGATACTCTGCGTGGAGCATTCGAGGACGCCTTTGGGGCGAAGAAGGGAGCGAAGTGATGCCTGGCTACTGGGACGGGGTCGAGACCCCTACAAAAGCGAACGTGGACTCCGACAGCATCGTCACCGATCCGACCGTGCCTCCGGGCTTCTACGTCGCAGAGGTCGAGGAGTGGGGAGCCTGGTGCTCCAAGAAGGACGACATCTGGAAGGCTCGCTGGACGCTCCGCATCATCGAGGGGATGCACACGGGGAAGTACCTCGTCCGCTGGACCTCGATGGTGGACGACCAGAAGCAGCGCAACCTGGAGCTCTTCACGCTGACCCTCGGTCACCCTCCCGAGTTCGACGGAGATCACGGCTTCGCTGACTTCTCGGCTGTCCGAGCTGGCATCGTCGGCAGCGTCGTGAAGGTCAAGACAAGCTTCTGGAAGACCCGCAGCGGCGACCAGCGAACGAACGTCTACATCAACCAGACGGTCGCATTCGCGAACTCCGGGGCTGGCTCAGCTACCCCCGAGGTCCCCGCAGCCACTGACAGCGACGACGAGATCCCCTTCTAGGAACGGGGTGCCCAGTTCTCATCAGTCACCTCCCGCCTTCAGGGCACTCCGACACAGCAGGAGTCGGGCAGTGGTGCTAGTCCCCGAGCCCAGGGCAAAATCGATCCTGCGAAAAGGACTCGAATGGGCTCACTAATCTACCTCGGCATCGACCCCGGCAGACAGGGCGCAGTCGCTGCGCTCTCGGGCACTAGCATCCTGGACAGCAGGAAGCTCCCCTTCACCGGGAAGGACCTCGACCTTCACACCCTGACAGCGTGGCTCGAGGCTCTGTGCGACCGGCACGGGTGCTCCGTGGACTCCGTCGTCGTCGCCGTCGAGGCTCTCGGCTCCAGACCATCTCCGAGGATGGGGGCTGTGAGTGCGATCACGATGGGGAAGAACTGGGGTAGGCTCGACGGTTGGCTCGTCGGTCTGGGCTGTCGCTACGATGTCGTCCGACCGAAGAAGTGGCAGAGCGTGATCTGTCCAGGATCTACAGATCCCAAGGTCCGAAGCATCGCAGCAGCTCGACGCCTCTTCCCCGCTCTCGACCTCACTCCGGGCCGAAAAGTCAAGCCCGACGACAACCTGGCAGACGCTGCGGGACTCGCGGAGTACGCCAGGCGAACCCTTGGAGGGTGAATGACCGTTTGTACCTCTGACGCGATCCTGATCCTGCGAATCGCACTCGTCACGTCGAAGTGCGAGGTCCAACGAGCGAACATCCGACAGGCAATCAGTCTCCTACAATCAAACGCATCGGCTTGATGAGCATCCCCATCTTCCGGGTCTGACGCTCTACCCGCACCCGCATCCCCTGAATCGACTTGGCGACTCCATCTCGCAGAGCCACCTGGATCCTGTCTGCAGGAGCATGTCTTAGCCTCTGCTTGCGACAGACAGTTCGCCAGACGTTCACGGCATAGCAGGCGAGCATGTGGGGGACGACACCGTCGAGCGGCTCCAGGTCTTCGTCCCCGTAGAGGATCCCGTTCGTCAACCTGAAGCAGAGCTCCACCGTGTACGCCTGGTCCTGCTCCTGGACCTTCATTCCCTGAGTCTCTTTCATCAGGTCGTGGATGACCTCTGCGAGCAGGTTCATAACGATTCCGGAATACGCTTCCAGAGCCTGGATAGCCTCCAGCCTCCGACGCATCCTGCTGTGTCGCTTGTCCTTCATCTCTCTCTCCTGGGTGCTTCAGGGAGAGGGCTGGGCCTAGCTGGCTTCCTCCAGCCTCTCAATGCGCCTCTGCAGCCTCTGTCGGGCCGCACGAGCCATCTTCGGTCCACGAGCCTCAAGTCGCTCCTTGAGTCTCTCTGTGCGGGCTCCACGGAGCTTCTCGCGCTTCGACACAGCCCGGTAGATACCGATCGCCCCGAGAGCGACGAAGAAGGCAACGATCCCGTCGAGAGCCTCGAGTAGGGGGTCTCCGAGGACCAGGGCATTGTCGAGCCGGTACGCCAGCTCAGCCGCATACGCTGCGTCCTGCTCGAATTGGCGCAGACCCTCGACCTCGTCTGCCAGCTCGCCAATGACATCAGCGAGCTTCGACATCACCGGACCGGAGTACTGCTCCAAGACCTCGGCAGCTTCCGCCCGCTTGCGCTGTCTTCGCTCAGCCTTCGTCGGCATCGGGTGCCTCCTCTTGTTCATGCGGATATGGACACGGACAGGAGTGCCAGTGAGCGTCACAGCTCAGGCACCACCAGTCTTCACACAGCTCACATCGGATCAGGTTCTCGTATGGGTCACGAGTCGTCGACAACGGGTGCCTCCTCGGGGGCCTCGGCCACTTCGGGAGCCGCTGCCATCTTCGCCTTCTGAGCGTCCACGTAGCCCTGTCCGAGGACGTAGGACACGAGGATGGCGATTGCCATCTCCAGTCCCTTCTCGGGCGAGACCTCGCCGCTCAGCAGCGGAGCTGAGACACCCATGAGAGCCCCCATGAGAGACAACCAAAACTTCCTGCTCCGCAACCGACTGTCATGCATCGTCAACCTCCTCAAGCTGGTAGTGAGGACCGTCGAAGAACGAATGGTCCTTCGTACTGCCATCACTGTCCCAGTCTCCACCCCAGGTGATTCTGTGCGAGATCGTCCCCTCGTCCAGCAGGACGGTAGCCACGCCCCGAACGAAGCCAGCGAACTGGATGATCCGCTCTCGATCGTGCCAGTCGATTGGATAGGGCATGACATCGACCGCTGAAGAAATCTCGCGAGGAGCCCCTGGGCCGACGTTGTGCTTGGAGTTCGGGAACTTGACCTTCGATCTGCCCGAGTAAAACGCGGCGTCCTGCTCCTCCTGCGAGCGGGCACCGCACAGGACAGAGCAGTCCCACCAGCGGACGATCTCGTTGAACAGGACCCTCAAGTCCTCGTGACAGGTCGCCAGATTCGCTCGTGACCGTTGCCCGAACTTGGGCATCAACGCTCACACTGAGCGTCAGTCGCGATGCAGATCGCGATCTGATTGTCATGCACGATGCTCAGCTCGCTCTGCATCTTCTCGACCGCGACCCCCAGGTCCTGGACATCATCCTCGACGCGGACCATCCGGCCCTCGGCCTCAGTCGCGGAGGTGTCGGGGCTGCCGCCCAGACCGACTACGCCCATCACCCCAGAACTTGCCCCGCCAAGCCCCCCGCAAAGGAGCACAGCGAGGAGCCATGACGGCATCGTGATCGACTTGCTTGCGAGTTCGGTGGGAGAGTTCATGCTGGCTCCGCTGTCACAGTGCCGTCGAGCGCGACCTGTGCTGTCCCCACGACCGCGCCAGACGGTCCGAACAGGGTCGCATAGAGCGGCTCTCCTGGACGCTGGTAGCCCGTCATCCGGGCTATGTCCGCAGGGTCGAGCCCCAGGATGGCAGCGGCTGCATCGATCTCGTCGCCCGACATCAGGACCCCGCGACGTAGTACGTGCAGTTGATCGCGTAGATGCGGACGTTCGCATTCGTCGTGTTACTCGTTCCGAAGCCGAATCCGAGTAGCACCTCAGAGCCTGCCCCGTCCCAGATTTTCGACGCCAGGGTAGTCCAGGCATCGGAGTCGCCGTCGCGGTATGCATACGCGATGGTCTGCCCAGTGCGGGTGAGTCGAAT